>Ga0265293_10008226_pt1 | contig 15563 bp, 13 predicted proteins | sample Munlanlewell138R_FD_192505 | JGI IMG/M metagenome (GOLD analysis project Ga0265293, IMG submission 192505) | Leachate microbial communities from a municipal landfill in Southern Ontario, Canada - Leachate well 138R | ecosystem: Engineered > Solid waste > Landfill > Unclassified | place: Canada...
TGGCGTCAACGACGCCTCCCTCCGTCTCCGGCGCCTGCCCGGCCGGATTTCGGTGCCGTCACCAGTGCGACACGCACCCCATTGACACACGATGGGTTTTGCATAAAACACGTCCCCCCAAGTAACCAAATGTTGCCAGCCTGCACGCTGGCCGACAAGCCCGCCCTTCGATTTCCGGCCCATTCGAATCGCCCAGGGCGATCCTGGAGCAGGGGTCCGACAAAGGCACGGACTCCTTTATCTGCCATTCGAACATGGAAATCATCTGGTACGTCGAGTTTCTGTCCAGATTCGTCGTCGATCTGCTGTCCGCCTCGCTGCTTGTCTTTGGCCTTTACTACCGGCGACATGGCGATCCGCACACGGCCGTGACAGCCATGCTGCTCAACGTCTTCGTTTTTTCCGTCCTGACGGTGCTGGGCAGCGTGCAATTTTCGCTGGCCGCAGGATTCGGGCTTTTTGCCATTCTGGCCCTGTTCACACTGCGCTCGGAGCAGTTGCCGCGCATCGACGTTGCCTACTTTTTCGGCAGCATATCCTTTGCCGTGTTGTTCGCCATCAATGCCATTGATTACGGTCTGATGGCCATCATCATCGTGGCCATCCTGCTGACGGTCTATGTCGTCGATCACCCGAGGATCTACGGAAAAAGAAGCAGCGTCCAGGTCAAGCTGGATCTGTCCCGGGATATCGACCTGGGCAACGAGGAAAACATCAGGCAGGCCGTCCTTAAGCAGACCGGTCTGACCGCCAGTGGCATACGGCTGCTCAAGGTGGACGGCATCACTGAAACGCTGGATCTCATCGTTGACTGTTGACACAGTGGACGCGCGCATCGATCGCCAGATCGCCCGCTTTGAACCGATCGGTCTGGAGGAACTCAACCGCGCCTCCGCGCTCATGAAGCGGCTGGAGCGCAAGTACGTCCTGGACGCGGGGATGCTGCCGGACTTTCTCGGTGCTCTGGCAGGCGATTTCCGCATACTGGTCATTGACGGACGAACCCGGCATCGGTACCAGAGCAGCTATTTCGATACCGCCGACCTGATGTGCTTTCGTGCGCACAATCAGCAGCGCCCCAACCGGTTCAAGCTGCGTGCGCGCCATTACGTCGACAGCGGCCTGCAGTTCCTGGAGCTGAAGGAAAAAACCAGGGTCTCGGAGACCAGCAAATCGCGTATTGCGCTGGGCACCAGCCATCAGCCCGGTACCCTGGACCAGGCTCTCGCGCAAATCATCGGGGCCAAGGGCCTTTCTCCCGACGACTTCCAGACGAGCCTGGTGGTGGGATACGACCGCCTGACGCTGTCGCAGAAAGACGCGCCTTGTCGCATCACGATCGATCTGAACGTCTCGTTTCGCGCCGCGCATTCGGAGCAGAGCGCCGTCATCGACAAGTGCATCGTCGAGGTCAAATCCGGCACCCGCATGAGCCTGGCCGACCGCCTGCTGCGTGACCGAGGCTATCGCGCGAAATCACCCCTGTCCAAATACTGCATCGGCATCGTCGCGTGCGGCCTGCACAGGAAAAACAGCATCTTTCATGCCGCTCACGCGCTTCTGACTCGCACGCCGTAATATGCCCTACCCGCGCCTTCTGGCCATGGCCGGCCTTGGTCTTTGTCTGCTCTGGAACTCCGCCATCGCGCTTGCCCAATCCGGCAGCCGGCCATCCATCAGCCCGCCGCAGTTCTCGCACGAGGGCGGATTCCAGCCCAACACGTTCATGCTGCGGCTCTCCCATCCGGACCCGGGCTCGATGATCCTCTACACGCTGGACGGATCGGAACCGGTCCCGGCGATCCCGCACGAAAAGGATTTCGTCTACAAGAACCTCTACCAGCGCTTGCCGCACAGCCAGGACGGGCCTCTCGTGCACGACAAGCTGCAGACCCGGATCTATCGCCGGCCCATCAAGATGGCCCGCGCGATGGTTGGCACCGGCCGGTACGCGAACATATCGACGACCTACCAGGATCGGCCCATCACCCACCTGGCACCGCATGACCCCGACCATCCCCTCAGCCGCCGATGGGCGCGGCTCCGGGACGAGTTTTCCGACTATGTCTTGACCCGGGCACACGACTGGGGCCTTCGCGCGACCCCGCCACCGGCGCACCCGCGGGGTGGCAATGGCCTGCTCGATGTCGCCGTCGTCGTCCGCGCCATGGCGGTCGGGCCCACGGGCGAAAGAAGCCCGGTGGTCACGCGGACATTTATCTTCGGTCAACCACAGCGCTTCCCCCTGCCTATCCTGGCGCTGACCATCGACCCGGTGGACGCCTTTGGCTACGAGCGCGGCATCCTCGTCGCCGGCCGGCGCTTCGATGCCTGGCGCCACAGGAACCCCCGGGACGCGGCGTCCCTGGTCCATTCGGACGCCAACTGGCTGGATCGGGGCGACAGCTCGGAGCGCCCGGCGCATGCCGAATTGTTCGACCCGCTGACCGGCCAGATCAACAGCGCCGGCCAGGGTGTGGGCGTCCGGGTGCATGGGGCATTCAGCCGGGCCGCCCCCAACAAGTCGCTGCGCCTGTATGCACGCAACCGGTATGGATCGGATGACCTGCTCCTGTTCGGCGATTTTGGCAGGGGCTTTCCGCCCAAGCAGGTCATCGTGAGAAATGCCGGCAACGACCGGATTGGCGCGCTGTTCAGGGATGCGGCGTTGCACCAGGTCATGGATGGCATGCACATGCAGATCTCGCGCGCCAAGCCAGTGATCGTGTTTCTCAACGGCGAGTACTGGGGCCTGTACAACGTCCGGGAACGTCTGAGTGACAACTTCTTTGCTCGTGCCATGGATACCAAGGCGTCGAACATCGAGGTGCTGGAAAATTTTTCCATGTATGAGGATGAGCGTTCCACGTCCTGGGAAGAGACGATGCATGCGATCCGATCCGCCGCACGCCGTGGCGCGTCCATCTACGACACGGCCGGCGGGCTCATCGACCTGGACAACTACATCGATGCCCAGATCGCATACATCTACGCGGGCAACTCCGACTGGCCGCACAACAATGTCCAGGTCTGGCGACGCAAGCAGGATCCCATGGGCGACACCAAGTGGCGCTGGATCCTGCAGGACTTCGACCGTGCCTTCGAGTCGCCGCGCCACCCGACGCTCACGGGCGCCCTGGCCAAACTCGGCCCCCTGAACAAGCCGCACCTGGCGTGGAGCACCGAGCTGTTTCGCCTCCTGATGGGCGACCGCCGGTTCAGGGCCGCCTTCATCCGTCGCTACACGGACCTGCTCAACTTCCACTTCACCCCGGAACGGGTCATCGGCATCGTCGATCAATACGCGCAACAAATCGAGTCGGAAGTCCCCACCCATATCGCGCGCTGGCAGTCACACGACTCCCTCGATGCCTGGCGCCACAGCGTGGAGAGCTTGCGCGACTTTGCACGGAACCGCCCGGCCCTTGCCTTGAACGAGCTGCGGGACGTGCTGTCGCTGCCCGCCCCGGTCACCGTGACGGTGCCGGCCGTGCCGAAAGAGGCCGGTCACCTCGAAATCAATGGTTTCACCCTCTCCGGTGACCACGATTCGGCCCGGCCACTGCAGAGTTTTCCGGGCACGTCGCTGCGTCTGGTGGCCAAGGCGGCACCCTGTCATCGCTTTGCCGGCTGGAAGGGGCTGCAGGCGACGAAGCCCGTCCACGATCTCGTGGTCGGCCGGACGCCCATGGTGGTGGAGCCGGTGTTCGAACGCGAGTGCCACTGAACGCGGCTTGCCAGGCCGCGCTACGGCGTGGCCGGCTGCACCGCCTGCGCCAGCGCCACGTACTCGGCCACGGGCACCTCCTCGGCACGGCGCTGCAGATCGACGCTGCCAGCAAAGCCCCGTTGCTCAAGCCAGCGCCCCAGCGTGTGGCGCAGGATCTTGCGGCGCTGACTGAAGGCGACCTGCACCAGCTCGCCGAACAGCGCCCGGTCGATGGCCGGCGGATCGGCCAGTGGCTGCATGCGCACCACCGCGCTGTCCACCCTGGGGGGTGGGTCGAAGCACTCGGGCGGCACGAACAGCACGTTCTCCATCGCGTAACGCCACTGCAGCATCACCGACAGCCGCCCGTAGTCGGCCGTCGCGGGCCGCGCCACCATGCGGTCGATCACCTCTTTCTGCAGCATGAAGTGCTGGTCGGCCACGACGTCCACGTGGTCCAGCAGATGGAACAGGATCGGTGAGGAGATGTTGTACGGCAGGTTGCCGACGATGCGCAGGCGGCCCGGCGCTGAATCCATGGCCCCCTCGCTCCGCCGCTGCTCGGGTCGCTGCCCCCCGGGGGGGTGCGGATTCAGCTTGGGGCTGCCCGGCGCTGAATCCTTCGCCTCCGCACCCAGGCGCTGTGCGAGGGCGGTGAAGTCCACGCGCAGCACATCGGACTCGACCACGTCCAGTTGCGGGTGCGCGCGCAGACGGGCGGCCAGATCGCGGTCCAGCTCGATCACGGTGAGGCGGCCAAGCCGCTCGACCAGCGGCTGCGTCAGCGCCGCCAGGCCAGGGCCGATCTCGACCATGGGATCACCGGGGCGCGGATCGATCTCGCGCACGATGGCGTCGATGATGGCACTGTCGCTGAGAAAGTGCTGCCCGAAACGTTTGCGGGCCCGGTGCTGTTTCATGAGGTCGGCCCGCCTGGGCAATGGTGAGCGTTCAAGGTTGCGGCGGGTCGCGGTACTCGACGAAGGCGCGGCCGCGGACATCCTCGCCCCAGCGGTCCAGCGCCTCGGCGGCCTTGCGCTCGCGCAGCATGGCACGGATCTGATCACGCTGCTCACGCTGGCTGACCTGCGTTTCACGCCGCTCGTCCACCCGGATCAGATGCACACCGAAGCGGGACACCGTGGGTGCGGACAGATCGCCCGGCCCCAGGCGGTTCATGACCTGTTCAAACTCGGGCACGAACTGCCCGGGCGCCGCCCAGCCCAGGTCCCCCCCGGCGGCGGCCGAGCCATCCTGACTGCTCTGACGGGCCAGTTCCTCGAAGCTGGCGCGCCCGGCCAGGATGTCGGCACGCATGCGCGCCAGACGGGCCACGGCATCGGCCTCGCTCAAGGCCGGTCCCGTGCGCAGCAGGATGTGGCGCGCGCGGGTCTGCACGACGGTGGCCGCCGGCAACCCCGCCTGTCCCTTGTCGTTGAGGCGCAGCACGTGGAAACCCGCCGGGCTTCGCACCGGCCCGACAATGCCGCCCTTGGGCAGGTCACGCGTGACCTGCACGAACAGCTCGGGCAGCCGGTTGGCGGGCCGGACACCGAAACGCCCACCCTCGGTTTTCTCCGGCGCATCGGAATACTCACGGGCCAGCGCGGCAAAATCGGCCCCGGCACGCGCCTTGTCGGCCGCCTGACGGGCACGGGCTTCCAATGCCTGGATCTGGGCGGCGGAGGCATTCTCGGGCACCAGCACCAGGATGTGCGACAGATCCAGCAGCAGATTGGCCTCGGTGCCACCGGTCTGCTCATGGATGTAGGCGTCGATGTCGGCCTCGGTGATGCGTACCCGGGCATCGACCTCGCGCTCATGCACCCGCTGCAACAGGATCTGATTGCTCAGCTCGGTGCGCAGCCGGTTGTGGTCGATGCCCTCGGCAGCCAGACGGCGGCGGAAATCCTCCAGGCTCATCTGGTTCTGCGCCGCGATGGTCCGCTCGGCGTCCTGCAGCGTCGCCTCGTCGACCCGGATACCGGTGTCGCGCGCCTGCTGGATCTGCGCACGCTCATTGATCAGCTGTTCCAGCACCTCCCGGGCCAACTGCGCCGGCGGCGGCAGCGCCGCACCCTGCTGGGCGAACTGCTGCCGGATCTGGAGCATGCGCTGGCGCACCTCGTTGTTGGTGATGGGCTCGGAATTGACCAGCGCCACGATGAAATCGGCCGTGCGCACCGATGTCGCACCACCGCTGCTGGCCGCCGGCATCGGCAAGGACAGCGCTCCGCCGCCCCGCGGGAGTTGGACCTGCGCCCACACCGACCCCGCCAGCCACAGCCCGGCCACAAACGCCGCGGCACGCCACCGCGAAGGAACGCGGCGCAGCCGCGCAGGGGGAAGCCTCATATCAGTCATAGTTTTCAAAGCGGCTGGGCACGATCTCGCCATCGCGCAAGGCCTTGTAGCGGGGGATGCTGGCGCCCAGGGTCTGCAGGGCACTGCCCCCGAGACTGGCAAAGCCGGGGAACTCCAACTGGAACATGATGCGCTTGTTGTCGGTGGTCGAGCTGGTCTGGCGGCGCTCCAGCACGACGCGCCCGAGCCAGCAGCCGGCGTCGTACTCGAAACCGGCAATGATCTCGAGCGGCTTCTTGTCGGTCACGCCATAGTTGACCCGCCCGACGGAGTACCACTGGCCAGGGCCAAAGGCCTTGCCATTGACCCGCTCGGGCAGAGAGCCCAACAGGTTCGACAAGGGCCACTGCCAGCCGATATCGACCTGCTCGCTCACGTTGCGCTGCACGCGATAGGCGAGGCTGAGCACCCGGTAGTCGCCCGGCGTGTAGCGCATGCCGATGGTCTTGCGCGAGGATTCGCGGGTTTCGTGGTTGAACTGGATGTTCGTGTCCAGTGACCAGTCCCGGGTCCACTGGACACGGGCCGCCAGCAGCATGTCGCTCAGGCCCTTCGGAATCACGGAGCGGCCCGGCAACGTGACTTCGATATCATCGAAGTAGTAGCGCTGCGCCAGGCCCACGCGCACGATCTCGGCACCGTCGCGGTCGTCGATCAGTCGCGAGCTGAGACCCAGCGCCATGGCCTTGAGGTCGGCGACGCGGTCGTTGCCGCTGTAGATGTCGTCGTAGAACATCGACATCATGTTGAAGTCCAGCGCGGCCGAATCGAAGTTGGGCAACGCACTCTGGTCGCGGAACGGCGTGTAGGTGAAAAAGGCGCGCGGCTCCAGCGTCTGGGTGAAGCCGCGGCCGAACATGCTGGCGTCACGTTCGAAGATCAGGCCGCTGTCCACGCTGAGCGTGGGGATGGCACGAGAGCGCGTCTGTTGCGTACCGGCGCTGTTGTCGAACCGGTATTGCGCCACGTTCAGCTTGGCACGGGGCTGCACGAACCAGCCCGGGGCCTGCCAGCGCCGCGTCAGCGTGGTCACACCCACCAGGCGATCGCCCTCGTTGACCACGCGCGTCCCGGCAGGATTGGTGAACGAGCGCCGGAACCGCGCCCCGGCCGAGCCGAACTGGAACTCCCAGTCGGACAGCCCGAACAACTCCAAGTCGCCGCGGCCGTAGCCCAGCTTGACGAAGGGCAACTGGTCGTATGGCGGCGTGATGAAGGACGCAGGATCCTGCAGCGTCTGGTAGGTCGCGGCCCCCACGCCCACACCCCAGTGGCCACGGCTCCAGGACAGGCTGGCACTGCTGGGCAGCAGCCGCGACCAGCGGCTTTCGCTGTTGAAGCGGTCGAAATCCTTCCAGTAGGCGTCGTCGCTGACGTGGTTGAGGTTGAGGTTGAGCCGAATCCCTCCGATGGGGGTGGACAGCCCCTGCACGTGCTGGTGCGAGTAGAACCAGCGGGTTTCGTCGCGCAAGCGGTCGGACGGCATCAGCGCCAGCTTGGCGGCACCGGTATAGCTGGGCTGCAGGTAGCGGAACAAGCCTTCCAGTTCGACACCCCGCTTGGCCATCAAGGTCGGCGTGAGGGTCAGGTCGTAGTTCGGTGCCAGGTTGAAGTAGTACGGCGCCTTGACCTCGAACCCGTTGGTCGAGTCGACACCGGCCGAGGGCGGCAGAAACCCCGACTTGCGTTCGTCCGACAACGGAAAGCTCAGAATCGGCGCGGCCAGGATGGGCACCCCCTTGAACTCCAGGACACCCGTATACGCCGTGCCGACTTTTTCCACCTGGTCCAGGTCGATGCGTTTGCCGCGCACCAGCCAGTCGGGCTCCCAACGCTGCCCCGGCGGCCGGGGGCAAGTCGAGTAGCGGCCGTTATGCACGGCGTAGTGGTCCTTGTCGATGAAGTCCACCCGCGTGGCGTCCCCCTTGCCCTCGTTTTCCAGCAGTACATATTCCGGCTGGTCGAAGTACCCCTTGTCGGTGATGGTGTTCAGCTCGAGGTAGGGCCCTTCGAACAAATCCCCTTCGCGCCGGATCCGTACACCACCCTCGGCCTTGCTGTCGCCGGTGGACTGATCGTGCTCGATGAGGTCGGCGCGGATCGAGGTATCGTGCCGACGCAACTCGGCACGGCCCCTGATGGTGATCTTGCCGTCGTTCTGGCCTTCGATCTCGTCACCGAACACAAAGCTCGGTGTCTGCCGACGCGCCTCCTGCGGCAGTTCCTCGCGCAACATGCCGCTGCCCTTGAGACCAACACCACCCTCGGCCGCGGTGCCGACGGTTTGGGCGCTGACGGTCGTCGGGACGGCCAGCGCGGACAGCACCATGCCCGCAGCCAGCGCCTGCAACGCATGCGCGATCGGGGTGGGCTCGGGTTGACGGGTGGCCAGGACGCGGCACTGACGCTGGGGCGGTTTCGGTTCTTGGGTCACGGTGATCGGGTCTGTGAGGGTCAAGGACGGCCGGATCGTCGGGCGCGCCCGCAAGCGGACAGGGTGATCGCCCGATGCGCCAGCGGCGGCAGCCGGCCGCCGACACACCAGTAGAATCCGGGCCATTATCCTATGATGCCGGGCCGCCCACGAAGCGGCCGAATCTGCAGCCCGGCCGTCCCCCCGCCATGACCCCGTCCACGCCCCCGGTCACCTGGACCGACACCGCCCGCGAGCGGGCCTTTGCACAGTGGCTGGAAAGCCTGCGCACCACGCACCGGCTGGTACCGGCCAGCGTTCGGCCGGCCTCGGCCGACGCCAGCTTCCGGCGTTACCTGCGGGTGGACACGGCCGGTGGCGATGCCCGCATCATCATGGACGCCCCGCCGGACAAGGAGAACTGCCGGCCCTTTGTCCACGTGGCGGGCCTGATGCGCGAGGCCGGCCTGCACGTCCCCGAGGTGCTGGCCTGGGACGAGGCCCAGGGATTCATGCTGCTGACCGACCTCGGCCAGGACACCATGATGGCGCGCATCGACCCCGCACAGCCGCAGGCCAACCAGGCGCTGTACCTGCAGGCCGTGGACACCCTGATCCGGTGGCAGACGGCATCGCGCCCCGGCGTGCTGCCGCCTTACGACGAAGCCCTGCTGCGTCGCGAGCTGCAACTGTTCCCGGACTGGTACCTGGCCCGGCACCGCGGCATCGCGGTCGAGGGGGCGGCGGCCCAGACGCTGCAGCGCAGCTTCGACGCCATCGTGGCGCACAACCTGCGCGCGCCGGCGGTGTACGTGCACCGCGACTTCATGCCGCGCAACCTGATGTGCGGCCGCACGCCGGACGAGCCCCTGGGCGTGCTCGACTTCCAGGACGCGGTGTACGGCCCCGTGACGTACGACATCGCCAGCCTGATGCGCGACGCCTTCCTGAGCTGGGAGGAGGACTTCGTCATCGACATCACGGTCCGCTACTGGGAGAAGGCGCGCAAGGCCGGGCTGATGGACTTCGAGGACTGGCACAGCGACTTCGGCGCCTTTTACCGGGCGGTCGAGTGGATGGGGCTGCAGCGGCACCTGAAGGTCGCCGGCATCTTCGCGCGCCTGACGCTGCGCGACGGCAAGCCGAAGTACCTGGCCGACACGCCGCGCTTCATCGCCTACCTCCGCGCCACCGCGCACCGCTACCGCGAACTGACGCCGCTGCTGCGCCTGATCGACGAGGTCGAGGGCCTGCAGGCGGCCAGTGGCTGGGCCTTCGGCCGCGTCTGAGGGTGCCATGCCCCGCATCTTCTGCCCCGCTCCGCTGACCGCCGGCGCCGAGCTGGCGCTGCCGCCGGCGGCGGCGCGCCATGTGCAGGTATTGCGCCTGCAGCCCGGCGCCGCGCTGACCCTGTTCAACGGCGACGGCGGTCAATGGCAGGCCACCATCGTGCGCATGGGACGGCAGGAGGTGCTGGTGCGGATCGGTGCGCACGAGGCCACGGAGCGCGAACCGGCCCGGCGCGTGCACCTGTTCGTGGGCATGCCGGCCAACGACCGCATGGACTGGCTGGTGGAAAAGGCGACCGAGCTGGGCGTGGCGGCCATCCAGCCCCTGCACACCGAACGCAGCGTGCTGCGCCTGGCGGGCGAGCGTGCCGCGAAAAAGCAGCAGCACTGGCAGCAGGTGGCCGTGGCCGCCTGTGAGCAGTGCGGCGGCAACCGGGTGCCGGTCATTGCCCCCGTCGCCGACATCGAGGCGATGCTCAAGGCGCCAGCAGCCACCGACCAGCGCTTCGTCCTGTCACTGGCCCCGGGGCACATCCCCCTGTCCACCGTGCTCGGCACCCTGCCGGCCGACGCCTCGCTGAGCTTCCTCAGTGGCCCCGAAGGCGGACTCAGTGAACGGGAAGAAACCAGGGCACTGGACGCCGGCTGGCAGCCGGTGAGCCTGGGTTCACGCGTGCTGCGCGCCGAAACCGCCGCGCTCGCGGCCCTGGTGCTGGCGCTGGGTTGAGCCCCCGTTCAAGCCGCCGGCATCGGCATGGGCTTGCCGTCGTTGAGGAACAGCCAGCCCTTGACGATGCGGTAGACAAACCAGACGAAGCCGGCCAGCAGGATGAACAGGCCCACCCCGAAGATCAGCGTCAACGCGCCCAGCACCCCCCAGAGCAGCGAAAACCAGAAGGTGCGGATCTGCCAGCGGAAGTGGCTTTCCAGCCAGGTGCCCGCGACATCGTCACGCTTGACGTAATTGATGATGATCGCCACCAGGCAGGTGATCCCCACCAGAATGGACGCCGCGTACAGCGCGTAGATCACGTGTGTCAGCTTGCGATTGGCCTCATCCTGGACCACCACGCCGTCGGTTTCATTCATCGGAACCTCCTCATGCCACGGTGCCCGTGACTGCGTGCACCTGCTCCGCACTATAACGGCGCGGGATCCGTCGATCCGTGTATAAACGACGACTTATGAAAAAGAATCTCTGGCTGCTGGCCATCGCGCAAGGGCTGTTCCTGACCAACAACGTGGTGTTCATCGCCATCAACGGGCTGGTCGGCCTGTCGCTGGCACCGAAGGGCTGGATGGCCACGCTGCCGGTGATGGGTTACGTGGTCGGCGGTGCGCTGGCCACACCGCTGGTGGCGCGCACGCAAAGCGCCTTCGGCCGCCAGGGCTCATTCCAGATCGGCCTGCTCGTCGCGCTGGCCTCGGCGCTGCTGTGCGCCTGGGCCGCCTTCACACAGCAGTTCTGGTGGTTGGTGACCGCCACGCTGATCGCCGGCTACTACAGCGCCAATGGCCAGCTTTACCGCTTTGCCGCGGCCGAGCTGGCGGCGCCGGATTTCCGCGAGAAGGCCGTGTCGCTGGTGCTGGCCGGCGGCCTGGTGGGCGCGGTGCTGGGCCCCAACCTGGCCAGCCGCACGCGCAACCTGTTCGAGGTGCCGTTTGCCGGCGCCTACCTGGCACTGGCCGCGATTGCCGTGATCTCGATGGTGGTGATGGCGTTCATCCGTTTTCCGCCGGTACCGGCGCGCCGCAGCGGCGCCGATACGGGCCGGCCGCTGGCGGTCATCATGCGGCAGCCGGTCTTCATCGTGGCCACCGCCGGGGCGGCGCTGGGCTACGGGGTGATGAACCTGCTGATGGCCGCCACGCCGCTGGCCATGGATGTGTGCGGCTTTGCGTTCGACGACGCCGCCCTGGTGCTCGAGTGGCACGTCATCGGCATGTTTGCGCCCGGTTTCTTCACCGGACACCTGATCCGGCGCTTCGGTGTGCTTCCCATCATGGGCGCGGGCGTGCTGCTGAACCTGGCCTGCATCGGCATCGCCCTGTCGGGTGTCGAGCTGCACCAGTTCCTGATCGCGCTGTTCCTGCTCGGCGTGGGCTGGAACTTCCTGTTCACCGGCAGCACCACCCTGTCGCTGCAGGCCTGGCGGCCGGAGGAAAAAGACCGCGCACAGGCGGCCATCAATTTCTTCGTGTTCGCCACCATGGCCGTCACCTCGTTCGCCTCCGGCGCCCTGGTCACCACGCAGGGCTGGACGCTGCTGAACATCGGCTCGCTGGCGCCCGTGGTGCTGACCGGTCTGGCCCTGGTCTGGCTGGCATGGCGTCGACGCGAGGCGGCACGGGCGGCCTGAGCCGGTGCGCCACCGGGTGAGTGCCGGTGGTGCCCGGGCCGTGGCTGCTCAGCCCCGCCCGGATCGCACCTGCTGGCCCAGCCAGGCGCGCAGCGCGCCGTAGACCGGCGACGGGTCGCTTTCGTTGAAGATTTCGTGGTACAGGCCGTCAAAGCAGCGGCTGGCCACGCGCGCACGCGGCGCCGCCGCAGCGAAATCGCGGCTGCCCTGCGGGTTGACCAGGTGGTCGTCGCCCGCATACAGGAGCAGCGTCGGCACCGGCCAGCGCGGCGCCGCCGCCAGCACCTCGGGACCCCGCAGGGCAATGAAACGCGCCAGCCGGGCGGAAATGCGGTCGTGGACCCGGACATCGTCACGGTAGGCCTGCACCACGGCCGGGTCGTGCGAAATGCGGGACGGATCCAGCCCATTGCCCAGCGTCCAATCGGGCGCCCAGCGGTACAGCAGGCCGATCAACCCCTTTTTCACCCGCCCCAGGCCGGCATCGAGCGCGGGCGAGGACAGCACCAGGGCATCGACCGGCGCCCTGTTCTGTTGCACGAAAGCCGCGCAAACCAGACCGCCCATGCTGTGCCCGAGCAGAATCAGCGGGCAGGACCACGGCTGGGCCAGGTGGCGCCGGGTGTCGTCCACCACTTCGGCCAGGTCTTCCAGCAGGTCGTCGTCGTCCGACAAGGTACCAGGCTTGCCACCGGATTCCCCGTGGCCACGCTGGTCGTAGGCGCGCACGATGAAGCCCCATTCGTTCAGACGCTGGGCCAGCGGATCGTAGCGCCAGGCGTGCTCACCCAGACCGTGGACGATCAGCACCACGGCCAGCGGACGCTGGCGCCTGGGCAACGGCCAGTCGTACAGCGCGATGTTCAGCCCGTCGCGCAGCGTGAAAGGCGCCTGGATGGTGTCGCTCATGCAGTACCACGCCGGCTGTCAGGGCATGCGCGCGATCACCTGGGCCACACAGGCCGTGAGCCGGCGCGCATAGTCCAGGTGCAGGAACTCGTTGGGCCCGTGCGCATTGCTCTTGGGCCCGAGCACGCCGCAGACCATCATCTGCGCCGTGGGAAAACCCTGGCTCAGCAGGTTCATCAACGGGATGGTGCCGCCCTGGCCAATGGTGCCGCAACCGGCGCCGAAATGCGCCTGCGAAGCATCCTGCAGCGCCTGCTCGAACCAGGGCGTGGTGGCCGGTGCATTCCAGCCGCTGGCGGCCCCCTCGCCCTCGAAGGTGACCTTGGCCTGGTATGGCGCGTTGTCCTCCAGCAGGGCCTTGAGCTGCTGCACCGCCTGCGATGCGTCCACCAGCGGCGGCAGGCGCAGGCTGAGCTTGAAAGCGCTGTAGGGACGCAGCACATTGCCGGCATCCCGGAGCGCGGGGAAGCCCTCCGCGCCGGTGACGCTCAGCGTCGGTCGCCAGGTGCGGTTGAGCAGGGCCTCGACCGGATCGGTGGTGGTGGGCAACGCGAACAGCGTGCTGCCGCCGCAGTCGTGGTGCGCCCACGGAAAGCGCTTGTAGAGCTCGTCGCCCAGGATGGCGGCGGTGGCACGTGCCTGCGCGAGGCGCTCGGCCGGTACCTCGCAATGGAAGCTGGCCGGCAGCAGACGGCCGGTGGCGCTGTCTTCCAGGCGGTCGAGCACCTGGCGCATGATGCGGAAGCTCGAGGGCACCAGACCCGAGGCATCGCCCGAGTGGATGCCCTCGGTCAGCACCTCGACCTTGAGGGTGCCGCTGGCCATGCCGCGCAGGCTGGTGGTGAGCCAGAGCTGGTCGTAGTTGCCGGCGCCGCTGTCCAGGCAGATCACCAGGCCGACGTCGCCCAGGCGCGGGCGCAGGGCGTCCACGTACGGCATCAGATCGACCGAGCCACTTTCCTCCGAAGTCTCGATCAGGCCGACGATGCGCGGGTGCGCCACGCCCTGGGCCTTGAGGGCCTGGATGGCGGCGATGCTGGCATAGACCGCGTAGCCATCGTCGGCGCCGCCGCGCCCGTAGAGCCGGCCATCCTCGATCTTGGGCGTCCAGGGACCGAGGTCACTGCGCCAGCCGTTGAACTCGGGCTGCTTGTCCAGGTGGCCGTACATCAGCACCGTCTGACCCGAAGAACAAGGGCCCCCACGCTCCGCCGCTGACGCGGGTCGCTGCCCCCCGAGGGGGCTGATCCCGCCTGGGGGCGGCCCGGCGGCGGGATCGTCGCCCCCACGCTCCGCCGCTGCGCCCACGCCTGCGCTGGCCGGCAGCTCAAAGAACAGCACCGGGGTGCGCGGCCGGCCGCTGGCATCGTTCAGGCGCACGATCTCCAGCGTCAGGCCCGGTACCTGCTGCGCACGCACCCAGTCGGCGGCCGACTGCAGCACGCGCTCGAGCAGACCGTGCGCAACCCAGTCGGCGTCGAAGGCCGGCGACTTGGCCGGTACCTCGATATAGCGGACCAGCTCGGGAACGATGCGTTCACGCCAGGCGCTGTCGATCAGCTTCTGGGTGGCGGAGGGGTCCAGGGCCAGGGCCTGGGCAGGCAGACGGGCATTCATCGGGGGGCCTTTTTGCGTGCGCGGACAAGCGGTAGGAAAACCAGTATAGGCAGACTGGTCGCGTTTGGGCAGTGCGCTCCGGCCGGCCGCGGGCTCAGCTCGATACTTTGAACACGGCGGTGTTCGCCAGCAGATTGGGCCAACGGCGAATCACCTCGCCATCGCTCAGGCCAAAGCTGTCCTCCACGCGCAAACCGCAACTGCGCGCCAGCACCTCGAAATCGGCGTAGGTGCCGACCCGGATATTGGGTGTGTCGTACCACTGGTAGGGCAAGCGCTTGGTCACGGGCATGCGGCCGCGCAGCACATTCAGCCGGTTGGGCCAATGCGCGAAGTTGGGAAAGGCGATGATGCCGATGCGGCCCACACGCGCCGTCTCGCGCAGCATGGTTTCGGCATTGCGCAAATGCTGCAGCGTATCGATCTGCAGCACCACATCGAAGCTGTTGTCACCGAACATGGTCAACCCGTCCTCCAGGTTGAGCTGCAGCACGTTCACGCCACGCCGCAGGCAGGCCTGCACCTTGGCATCGTCGATCTCGACCCCGTAGCCGGTACAGCCGCGCATGGCCTGCAGATGCGCCATCAGGGCGCCGTCGCCGCAACCGAGGTCCAGCACCCGCGACCCCGGGGGCACCAGACGCGCCACGCTGTCCATCACGCTTTGCTCAGCCATTGGCCACCTCCGCGACGCGCGCCACCGTTTGTTCGAAGTATGCCCGCACCGCGGCGTGGTAACGCGCATCGTCGAGCAGGAAGGCATCGTGTCCGTGCGGCGCATCGATTTCGGCGTAGCTCACATCACGCCCGTTGTCGAGCAGTGCCTTGACGATCTCGCGGCTGCGCGCCGGTGAAAAGCGCCAGTCGGTGCTGAAGCTGATCAGCAGAAAGCGGGCCTGCGC
>Ga0265293_10008228_pt1 | contig 15563 bp, 14 predicted proteins | sample Munlanlewell138R_FD_192505 | JGI IMG/M metagenome (GOLD analysis project Ga0265293, IMG submission 192505) | Leachate microbial communities from a municipal landfill in Southern Ontario, Canada - Leachate well 138R | ecosystem: Engineered > Solid waste > Landfill > Unclassified | place: Canada...
GGGGGCGTCGCCGGACAGCTCGGGGCGGCCCATCAGCCGGGTCAGGCGCTCGAAGATCTTGTCGTTGGTGCAGGCGATGGCGACCCAGCGGCCGTCCTGGGTGGGATAGTGGCTGTGCGGCACCGCGTTCACCGTGCCCGCGCCCATGCGCCGGCGCACGAAGCCGCCCTGCTGATAGGCGGGCGCCAGCTCGTCGAGGATGCGGAAGATGCTCTCGTAGAGGCCGATGTCGACCACCTGGCCTTTGCCGGTCTGCTCGCGCGAGCGCAGCGCCAGCAGCACGCCGACGACGCCGTAGAGGCCCGACATGTAGTCGGCCAGCGTCGCCGAGCCGGGCGTCACCGGCTCGCGGTCCGGATGGCCGGCAAGGAACGAGATGCCGCCGAACGCATTGGCGATGCGCCCGAAGCCGGGCAGCTCGCGCATGGGCCCGGTCTGGCCGTAGGCGGAGACGCGCAGCATCACCAACGCCGGGTTCTCGGCCGACAGCACGTCCCAGCCCAGGCCCCAGCCTTCCAGCGTGCCGGGCTGGAAGTTCTCGCACAGCACGTCGGCCTCGCGCACCAGGCGCTTCAGCAGGGCCGCGCCCTCGGGCGTGCGCAGGTCCAGCGTCACCGGCTTCTTGTTGCGGCTCTCGCTCAGCCACACCAGCGAATCGCCGCAGGCCGTCGGCGTGCCGAAACGGCGCGCCGGGTCGCCGACCTTCGGCAGCTCCACCTTGATTACCTCGGCGCCGAACTCGGCCATCAGCGTGGCGCAGTAAGGGGCGGCGATGAAGGTGGCCAGGTCCAGCACGCGGACGCCGGCCAGCGGGCGGGGATCGTCGGAAGGGAACATGAAAGCCTCGCGGGGAAGGGATCGTCGGGCGGGAATACACCCGCGGCGCAGGATTTCATACCATCGCCGCGCATATCAGGTGATGATCGAACTCATGCGGGGAGGAACGCCATGGACCTGGGAATCGCGGGCAGCAAGGCCATCGTCAACGGCGGCAGCGCCGGCATGGGCAAGGGCAGCGCGAAGGCGCTGGCCCGGGAAGGGGTCGACATCTGGCTGGTGGCGCGCGGCGAGGAGCGGCTGAAGGCCGCCGCCGCCGAGATCGCCCGCGAGACCGACGCGAAGGTGACGCCCATCGTCGCCGACCACAGCACGTCGGACGGCCGGGCGAGGATCCTCGAGGCCTGCCCCGAGCCCGACATCCTGGTGATGACCTGCGCGCCGCCCGTCACCACCGGCGATTACCGCGACATCACCGTGGAGGACTGGAAGGAGGGCCTCGACACCACCCTGCTCAGCCCCATCGAGATGATGCGGGCGACCATCGACGGCATGGTCGAGCGGAAATTCGGGCGGATCGTCAACATCGCCACCGGCGCGGCCAAATATCCGGCGGAGATGCGCCTGCTGTCCGGCGCGCCGCGCGCGGCGCTGGTCAACTACACGGTGGCGGTCTCGAAGAAGGTGGCGAAGCACAACGTCATCATCAACAATCTGCTGCCCGGCATGTTCCACACCGCCACCATCCACGACCGGATGACCGAGCGCGCGGCGCAGAACGGCACCACCTATGACGAGGAGGTGCGCAAATTCGTCGCCCAGTGGCGCATCCCCGCCGGCAAGTTCGGCGATCCCGACGATCTCGGCGCGTTCTGCGCCATGCTGTGCAGCAGATATGCCAGTTTCGTCGTCGGCCAGAGCCTGGTGATCGACGGCGGACTGATCAACTCGACCTTCTAGCGGCGGGACCGGATCGGCCGGGCGCGTCGCAAGGCGCTGGTGGCACTCACCGATACCGCTCTCGTCGAGTGCCCGGCCGTAGGCCGGGTGTATCGAGACGCGCACCGCCGCCTGTTCCCGTGTCTCGATACAGTTTGCCGCTTCGCGCCAAATCACTCGACAGGAGCGGGATTTGAGGGCACCCAGCAAAACCGGACAGGTTCCGCGTTAACGCCGCGCCGTCGCCGCCGCCCGGGCGTAGAGGTCCTGGTCGCCGCGGTGCCAGTCGGCGGTCAGGCCGAAGCCGTCGATGCGCCAGCGTCCCTCGATCCGCGACAGCCGGAAGCGGTAGCGGCCGCCCATGCTCGCGCTGTCGCCGCCGATCACATGCTCGGCCCGGACGCAGGCGGTCACCACCGCGCGGTCTCCGTCCACGTCGAAGGCGAAGCCGGTCAGCAGGTGCTGGGTGGCGTCGAAGCCGCGCAGGAACGGCTCGATGCCGGCCGCCCAGTCGGCCGTCTTCACCGTCACCGGCGGCTGGCCGTTGAAGCCGGACAGGTCGTATTCGCAGGTCTCGGCGAACACCTCGCGGTAGAGCGCCATGTCGAGCGTGTCGACGGCCAGGGCGAAACGGCACGCCGCGTCGCGCAGCGCCTCGTGGTCTCTCAGCAGCGTCGGATCGGCCATCTGTCACCTTTATTCATTTATGCGCGCCGCGGCGCTTGCCCCGAGTCGGTGAGGATGGCACCTTGCCGGAAACGGCAGCCAGGTTTCGAGGGGGAAAGCACCGGCCAGGATGACGATCGACATCTTCCTGCAGCAACTGGTCAACGGGCTGACGCTCGGTGCCTTCTACGGCCTCATCGCCATCGGTTACACGATGGTGTACGGCATCATCGGCATGATCAACTTCGCCCACGGCGACATCTACATGATCGGCGCCTTCGTCTCGCTGATCGGCTTCCTGCTGTTCAGCACGCTCGGCATCGCCTCGGTGCCGCTCGCCATCCTGATGGTGCTCATCCTCGCCATGTTCTTCACCGCCTGCTACGGCTGGGCGGTCGAAAGGCTGGCCTACAGACCCTTGCGGGGGTCGCCCCGCCTGGCGCCGCTGATCTCGGCCATCGGCATGTCGATCCTGCTGCAGAACTACGTGCAGATCACCCAGGGCGCCCGGGTCAAGCCGCTCCAGCCCATGGTCGAGGGCGCCTACCGCATCACGCTCGGCCCCGACGCACATCTCAACGTCTCGGTGCTGCAGGGCGTCATCATCGTCCTGACGGTCGCGCTGATGCTGGGCTTCAGCTTCCTGATCCAGCGCACGCGGCTGGGCCGCGCCCAGCGCGCCACCGCGCAGGACATGAGCATGGCCGGGCTGCTGGGCGTGAACGTCAACCGCACCATCTCGGTCACCTTCGTCATGGGCGCGGCGCTGGCGGCGGTCGCCGGCATGATGGCGACGCTCTATTACGGCGTGATCGATTTCTACATAGGCTTCATCGCCGGCATCAAGGCGTTCACCGCCGCGGTGCTCGGCGGCATCGGCTCGTTGCCGGGCGCCATGCTGGGCGGCCTGCTGATCGGGCTGATCGAATCCTTCTGGCCGCTCTATTTCAACATGGAATACCGCGACGTGGCCGTGTTCGGCGTGCTGGTCCTGGTGCTGATCTTCCGACCCACGGGCCTGCTCGGCCGGCCCGAGATCGAGAAGGTCTGAAATGGAGGATGCCGCGCGCGCCAGGCCGCCGCTCGCCAGCGCCCTGCGCGAGGCGGCCATCGCCGCCGCCGTCGCGGCCGTGCTGGCGGTGCCGCTGCTGGGCTTCCGGCTGGTCGATTCCGCGCGCGGCCTCAGCCTGGACTACCGTTTCCTCTGGATCCTCTACGCGGCGGCCGCGGTGTTCGCCGGCCGCCTCGCCCTGGCGCTGACGGCGCACCGGATCGCGCCCAGGCTGGGCGCCGCGTTCCGCGACCGCGCGGCGCGGGTGACGCTGCCGGAGAATTTCGCCGTCAGGGTGGGCTGGAGCATGGTCGCCGTGGCGCTGCTGCTGCCCTGGCTGCCCTTCGCCGACCGCAGCCTGATGAGCGTGGCGACGCTGGTGCTGATCTACGTGATGCTCGGCTGGGGCCTCAACATCGTCGTCGGCCTCGCCGGGCTGCTCGACCTGGGCTATGTGGCGTTTTATGCCATCGGCGCCTATTCCTTCGCGCTGCTGTCGCTGAATTTCGGGCTGTCGTTCTGGATCTGCCTGCCGCTCGCCGGCATCCTCGCCGCCTTCATGGGCATCCTGCTGGGCTTTCCGGTGCTGCGGCTGCGCGGCGACTATCTGGCCATCGTCACGCTGGGCTTCGGCGAGATCATCCGGGTCGTGCTGCTGAACTGGAACGAGGTGACCAACGGGCCCAACGGCATCAGCAACATCCCGCGCCCGACCCTGTTCGGCCTGCATTTCGACAGCCCCTACAAGATGCCGGCGCCGACCGGGCAGGGCTTCGCCGAGTTCCTGGGCATGAGCTTCACGCCCATGCAGCCGATCATCTTCCTCTATTACGTGATCCTGGTGCTGGTGCTGGCGACCAGCGTGTTCAGCCAGCGCATCCGGCGGCTGCCCACCGGCCGCGCCTGGGAGGCCCTGCGCGAGGACGAGATCGCCTGCCGCAGCCTGGGCATGAACCCGGTCACGGTGAAGCTGTCGGCCTTCGCCATCGGCGCGTTCTTCGCGGGCCTGGCCGGCTGCTTCTTCGCGACGCGCCAGGGCACGATCAGCCCGGAAAGCTTCAGCTTCATCGAATCCGCCACCATCCTGGCGCTGGTCGTGCTGGGCGGCATGGGCAGCCAGATCGGCATCGTGCTGGCCGCCGTGCTGCTGATCGGCCTGCCGGAATCGCGGTGGCTGCGCGAACTGGCCGAATACCGCATGCTGGCCTTCGGCGGCGTCATGGTGCTGATCATGCTGTGGCGGCCCCAGGGCCTGCTGGCGCGGCGCAGCCCGACGGTGACCATGGGCGACGGGGCGGGATCGCCCGCGCCATGAGCCCGCCGCTGCTCCAGGTCGAACATCTCACCATGCGCTTCGGCGGCCTCACCGCCATCAGCGACCTGTCGTTCCAGGCCGCGCGCGGCGAGATCACCGCGATCATCGGCCCCAACGGCGCGGGCAAGACTACCCTGTTCAACTGCCTGACCGGCTTCTACCGGCCCAGCGTCGGCCGGCTGGAGCTGGCCCATGAGGACAGGCGCCGTTTCCAGCTCGAGCGGATGCCCGATTTCCGCATCGCCCGCGACGCCCGCGTGCTGCGCACCTTCCAGAACATCCGCCTGTTCCCCGGCATGACCGTGCTGGAGAACCTAATGGTCGCCCAGCATCTGGGCCTGACCCGCGCCTCGGGCTATGCCGTCGCGGGGCTGCTGAAGCTGCCGGTCTATCGCCATGCCGAGGCGCGGGCGGTGGACCGGGCGCGCTACTGGCTGGACAAGATGGGCCTCGTCGCCGCGGGCGACCTTCCCGCCGGCAGCCTGCCCTACGGTTCCCAGCGCCGGCTGGAGATCGCCCGCGCGCTCTGCGCCGGCCCGGTGCTGCTGTGCCTCGACGAGCCGGCCGCGGGCCTCAACCCGCGCGAATCCGACGAGCTGAGCGGCCTGCTGCTCGACATCCGGCGCGAGCACGGCCTGTCGCTGCTGCTGATCGAGCACGACATGAGCGTGGTCATGCAGATCTCCGACCATGTGGTGGTGCTCGACCACGGCGCCAGCATCTGCCAGGGGCCGCCCGAACGGGTGCGCAGCGACCCGGCCGTCATCAGCGCCTATCTGGGCATGCCCGAGGACGAGGCGGCCGCGATCGCCGGGGGCGGACGCTGATGCTCTCGGTGCAGGGGCTCCATGCCGGATACGGCCGCATCGAGGCGCTGCACGGCATCGACATCGAGGTGCGCCCGGGCGAGATCATGACCCTCGTGGGCGCCAACGGCGCGGGCAAGACCACCCTGCTGACGACCATCTGCGGCAGGCCGCGCGCGTCGCGCGGCAGGGTGATCTTCGACGGCGAGGACATCACCGGCCTCGAGACCTATGCCATCGCGCGCCGAGGCATCGCCCTCGTGCCCGAAGGCCGCCAGATCTTCCCGCGCATGACCGTGCTGGAGAACCTGCAGATGGGCGGCTATGCGGTCGACCCGAAATATTTCCGCTCGGACCTGGAGCGGGTGCTGGCCCTGTTCCCGCAGCTGGAGCGGCGCCTGGCGCAGCGCGGCGGCACCCTGTCGGGCGGCGAGCAGCAGATGCTCGCCATGGGCAGGGCGATGATCTCGCGTCCCCGGCTGCTGCTCCTCGACGAGCCGTCGCTCGGCCTGGCGCCGCTGATCGTGCGCCAGCTTTTCGACATCATCGCCGCCATCAACCGCGACGAGGACATGACCATCTTCCTGATCGAGCAGAACGCCTTCCAGGCGCTGCGGCTGGCGCACCGCGCCGCGATCATGGTCAACGGCCACATCACCCTGCGCGGCACGGGCGACGAGCTGCTCGCCGACCCGGCGGTGAAGGCGGCCTATCTGGAAGGCACGGCGCCGGCGGCGGGAGGGCCCACATGAGCTGGCCGGCGCTGTTCGGCGCCCCGCTCTCGGTCAGCATCGCCGTCACCGGCGTCTTCATGGGCGGCTGCGCCTTCATGACCGGCCGCTCGCTGGCCCTGGTGTGGCGGCCCTGGTGGCAGACCGTGCCCTATGTCGTGCTGCTCGCCGCCGCCGACCGCTTCCTGATCTATGCGCTGTTCGGCGGCCGGCTTTCCTCGCTCACGGGCTTCGTGCTGGACTGGCTTTTCCTGCTGGCCGTCGCGACACTCGCCTATCTGGCGGCGCGCGCTCACCTCATGGTCCGGCAATATCCCTGGCTGTTCGAGCGCCTTGGCCCGTTCGCCTGGCGCAGGAAGCGCGGCCCATGACCCGTGTTACCTTGCGGTTCGTCCGCCACCCGTTATTCTCACCGCCTAATTCCCGCCAACAACCGAACATACAGGTTTCCGCCATGAACCGTTTCAAACGCGCAGCCTTCGCCCTGCTCGCCGTAGGGTTTCTCACCGCCTGTTCCCAGGAAGACGAAATCGTCATCGGCGTCGCCGGTCCGATGACCGGGTCCGAGGCCTCCATAGGCGAACAGATGCGCAAGGGCGCCGAAAAGGCCGTGGCCGACATCAACGCCGCCGGCGGCGTGCTGGGCAAGAAGGTCCGCCTGATCCAGGGCGACGACGTGTGCGATCCCAAGCAGGCGGTCAGCGTCGCCAACGACTTCGTCTCGCAGCATGCGGTGTTCGTGGCCGGGCATTACTGCTCGGGCGCCTCGATCCCGGCCTCGGACGTCTATGCCGAGGCGGGCATCGTCCAGATCTCGCCGGCCTCGACCAACCCGCTGCTCACCGAACGGGGCATGACCACCGTGTTCCGGGTCTGCGGGCGCGACGACGCGCAGGGCCCGACCGCCGCCGACTACATCGCGGCCAAGTTCCCGGAGAAGAAGATCGCGGTGGTCGACGACAAGTCCACCTACGGCAAGGGCCTGGCCGACCAGTTCCGCGCCGCCATCGAGGCCAAGGGCATCACGCCGGTGCTGGTCGAGTCCATCACCGCGCGCGAGACCGACTACAGCGCGCTGGTCACCAAGCTGCGCCAGTCGGGCGCCGAGATCGTCTATTTCGGCGGCTACAAGACCGAGGCCGGCCTGATCGTGCGCCAGATGCGCGGCGCGGGCGTCGGCGCCACCCTGGTCGGCGGCGACGCGCTGGTGACCGAGGAGTTCTGGGCCATCACCGGCGATGCCGGCGCCGGCACGCTGATGACCTTCGGCCCCGATCCGCGCCTCGATCCGCAGAACGCGGCGCTGGTGCAGTCGTTCCGCGACGAGAAGTACGAGCCCGAGGCCTATACGCTCTACACCTATGCCTCGGTGCAGGCCTGGGCGCAGGCGGCGGCCAAGGCCGGCGACACCGACGGCCAGAAGGTCGGCCAGGCGCTGCGCGACGGCACGTTCCAGACGGCGCTCGGCACCATCGACTTCGACGACAAGGGCGACAATTCGGCGCCGGGCTACGTCTTCTATGTCTGGGAGAACGGCAAATACGCCTACGCGCCGCAGTAAGATCGTGACCGCTCCCGGCCCCGAGCCCATCGTCCGGCCCGGCCCGCTGCGCCGGCTCTACCTCTGGACCATGCGTCAGGCCCAGGGCCGGCACGCATGGGCGAGCCTGGGGGCGGTCTCCTTCGCGGAAAGCTCGTTCTTTCCGATCCCGCCCGACGTGATGCTGCTGCCCATGATGCTGGCCGACCGCAAGCGGGCGTTCCTGCTGGCGGGATGGTGCACCATCGCGTCGGTCATCGGCGGCATCGCCGGCTATGCCATCGGCATGTTCCTGTTCGATTCCGTGGGGAACTGGGTGGTGTCGCTCTACGGCTATCACGACAAGATGGAGCAGCTCCGGCTTCAATACGCCGAATACGGGGCGTGGATCATCCTCATCAAGGGCGCCACGCCCATCCCCTACAAGCTGGTGACCATCGCCTCGGGCATCTTCCACTATCCCTTCGCCATGTTCGTGCTGCTGTCGGTGATCACCCGGGCGGCGCGGTTCTACCTCCTCGCGGTGCTCATCTACCTGTTCGGCGAGCCGATCCGCGGGTTCATCGAGAAGCGGCTGGAATGGGTGATGATGACGGTTGCCCTGGCGGTCGTCGCGGGCTTCGTCATCGCCCATTACCTGCTCTAGGCCCACAACCTGCTCTAGACGGAACGCCATGAACGCTGCGCTCAAGCCCCTGGTCTGGACCCTGGTCGCGCTGGCGGGCGCCGGCGCCATGGCCGTCGTCGCGCTCGGCCGCGGCGAGCACGTCAACGCCATGTGGCTGGTGATCGCCGCGTCCTGCGTCTACCTGATCGCCTATCGCTTCTACGGGCTGTTCATCGCCAACCGGGTCCTGCGGCTCGACCGCAACCGGCACACGCCGGCGGTGCTGCACAACGACAGCCTCGACTACGTGCCGGTCAACAAATACGTGCTGTTCGGCCACCACTTCGCCGCCATCGCCGGCGCGGGGCCGCTGGTCGGCCCGGTGCTCGCGGCGCAGATGGGCTATCTGCCCGGCGTGCTGTGGATCCTGGCCGGCGTGGTGTTCGCCGGCGCGGTGCAGGACTTCGTGGTGCTGTTCCTGTCGGTGCGGCGCGACGGCCGCTCGCTGGGCGACATGATCAAGTCCGAGCTGGGCGCCATCCCCGGCGTGATCGCCATGTTCGGCGTGCTGATGATCCTCATCATCCTGCTGGCGGTGCTGGCGCTGGTGGTGGTCAAGGCGCTGGCGATCAGTCCGTGGGGCACCTTCACGGTGGTCGCGACCATCCCCATCGCCGTGCTGATGGGCGTCTATGGCCGCTATGTAAGGCCGGGACGGATCGGCGAGATGTCGCTGATCGGCTTCGTGCTGCTGATGGCCTCCATCGTCTACGGCCAGGCGGTCGCGGAAAGCCCGGTGCTGGCGCCGCTCTTCACCTGGTCGGGGGAAACCCTGGCGCTGGCGCTGATGGGCTACGGCTTCGTCGCCGCGGTCATGCCGGTGTGGCTGCTGCTGGCGCCGCGCGACTACCTCTCCACCTTCCTCAAGATCGGCACCATCCTGGCGCTCGCCGTCGGCATCGTCTTCGTGATGCCCGAGCTGAAGATGCCGGCGGTCAGCCGCTTCATCGACGGCACCGGCCCGGTCTTCGCCGGCGGCCTGTTCCCCTTCCTGTTCATCACCATCGCCTGTGGCGCGGTCTCGGGCTTCCACGCGCTGGTCGCCTCGGGCACGACGCCCAAGATGCTCGAGAACGAGGCGCAGGCCCGCTTCATCGGCTATGGCGCCATGCTGGCCGAATCCTTCGTGGCGATAATGGCGCTGATCGCGGCCTGCGTGCTCGACCCTGGCGTCTATTTCGCCATGAACAGCCCGGCGGCGCTGATCGGCACCACGCCCGAGGCGGCCGCCGCCGTCATCTCCGGCTGGGGCTTCGCCGTCACGCCCGAGATGCTGACCCAGGTGGCCGACGAGATCGGCGAATCCACCATCCTGTCGCGGGCCGGCGGCGCGCCGACGCTCGCGGTCGGCATGGCGCACATCCTGTCGGCGGCGGTGGGCGGCAAGGCGCTCACCGCGTTCTGGTATCATTTCGCCATCCTGTTCGAGGCGCTGTTCATCCTGACCACCATCGACGCGGGCACGCGGGTGTGCCGCTTCCTGATCCAGGACATGATCGGCACCGTCGTCCCGCCGCTGCGCGACACGAGATCGTGGACCGGCAACCTGCTGGCCACCGGCATCGCCGTCGCGGGATGGGGCTATTTCCTCTATCAGGGCGTGGTCGATCCGCTGGGCGGCATCAACACGCTGTGGCCGCTGTTCGGTATCGCCAACCAGATGCTGGCCGCCATCGCGCTGATCCTGTGCACGGTGGTGCTGGTGAAGATGAAGCGGCAGGCCTATGCCTGGGTCACCGCCCTGCCGGCCCTGTGGCTGCTGATCTGCACCTTCACCGCCGGCTGGCAGAAGATGTTCCACGAGAACCCGGCCATCGGCTTCCTGTCCCATGCGCGCAAGTTCTCCGAGGCGGCGAAGGCCGGCGAGATCCTGGCGCCCGCCAGATCGCTGGAGCAGATGAACCGGATCATTTTCAATGATATGGTGGACGCGGCCCTGTGCGGCCTGTTCATGTCCGTGGTACTGGCCATGCTGATCGCCGGCCTCGTCGTCATCCGCCGGGCCCTGGCCGACCCGAAACCGAGCGCGCGCGAAACCCTGGAGGGGAACTATGCGTGATTTTCGGTCCTACAGCAGCTTCCTGGCGCGCGCGGCGCGCCTGATGGTGGGGCTGCCGGACTACGACCCCTACGTCCTGCACCGCAGGATCCACCATCCCGACGAACCGATCATGACCCGCGAGCAGTTCTTCCGCGAACGGCAGGAAAGCCGGTACGGCGGGGGCGGCGGCAAGATTTCCCGGTGCTGCTGACACGGCGGATGCCTCCTCCTTGACCCAGGACACCCCGAAACCCGCCGCTGCGCGCCTCGTCATCGGCGCCATCGGCGTCGTCTTCGGCGACATCGGCACCAGCCCGCTCTACACCATGAAGGAGGCGTTCGCCGGCCCCCATCCGCTCGACCTGGGGACGGCGCTGGCCAACGTCTACATCTACGGCGTGGTGTCGCTGATCTTTTGGGCGGTGATGCTCATCGTGTCGTTCAAATACGTCACGCTGATGATGCGGGCCGACAACAAGGGCGAGGGCGGCTCGCTGGCGCTGCTGGCGCTGGTCAGCCATCTCACCCAGGGCTCGCGCCTCATTCCGGTGGTCTCGCTGCTGGGCATCTTCGCCGCCGCCCTGTTCTACGGCGACAGCATGATCACGCCCGCCATCTCGGTGCTCAGCGCCGTCGAGGGCCTCGAGGTGGTGGCGCCCACGCTCGATCCCTATGTGGCGCCCGTCACGGTCGTCATCCTGATCGGGCTCTTCGCCATCCAGAAGCACGGCACCGCCGTGGTCGGGCGGCTGTTCGGCCCGGTCATGCTGGCCTGGTTCGTCACGCTGGGCGCGCTGGGCATCGCCAACATCCTCGATCATCCCGAGATCGTCGGGGCGCTCGATCCGCGCCATGCCGCGACCTTCTTCGCGCTCGATCCGTGGAAGGCGTTCCTGGCGCTGGGCTCGGTGGTGCTCGCCCTCACCGGCGCCGAGGCGCTCTATGCCGATATGGGGCATTTCGGGCGGCCGCCGATCCGCCGGGCCTGGTTCCTGCTGGTGCTGCCGGCGCTGATGCTCAACTATCTGGGCCAGGGCGCCATGCTCGCCCACGAGGGCAGGGCGGTCATCGACAACCCGTTCTACCGCATGGCGCCGGACTGGGCGATGTGGCCGCTGCTGGGCCTTGCCACCATGGCGGCGATCATCGCCTCGCAGGCGGTGATCTCCGGCGCCTTCTCGGTCACGCGCCAGGCGGTGCAGCTCGGCTTCCTGCCGCGCCTGCGGGTGCTGCACACGTCCGAGGCCGAGATCGGCCAGATCTACATGCCGTTCGTCAACTGGGCGCTGCTGACCGCGGTGATCCTGCTGGTGCTGGGCTTCGGCTCGTCCACCAACCTGGCCGCCGCCTATGGCGTCGCGGTGACCGGCACCATGTTCATCGACACGCTGCTGCTGTCCTTCGTCATGTTCCTGGCCTGGAAGATTCCGCGCTGGCGGGCCGCCGCGTTGCTCGTCGGCTTCCTGGTCGTCGACCTGGCGCTGCTGGGCGCCAACCTCACCAAGATCCCGGACGGCGGCTGGTTCCCGCTGCTGGCGGGCCTCGCGCTGTTCGTGCTGCTGACCACCTGGAAGCGCGGCCGGCAGCTGGTGCGGACCGGCCAGGCGCGCGACGCCATTCCCGTCGACACCTTCCTGTCCTCGCTGTCGCCCAAGGTGCAGCGCGTGCCGGGCGCGGCGGTCTACATGTCGGGCAGCGCCGAGGGCGTGCCCCACGCGCTGCTGCACAATCTGAAGCACAACAAGGTGCTGCACGAGACCAACGTGTTCATGACCATGCAGATCGAGGAAGTCCCGCGGCTCGACAACGAGGAGGCGATGGAGTTAACCCGGCTCAGCGACGGCTTCTACCGCATCGTCTATCACTACGGCTTCATGCAGGATCCGGACGTGCCCCGCGCGCTGCGGCTGGCCGGCATCCGCGGGCTGAAGTTCAACATGATGCAGACGTCGTTCTTCCTGGGCCGCGAGACGGTCATCCCCAGCGCGCGGCCCGGCATGGCCATGTGGCGCGAATCGCTGTTTGCCTGGATGACCCGCAACGCGACCAGCGCCATGGACTTCTTCGAGATCCCGGCCAACCGCGTCGTCGAGCTGGGGTCCCAGATCGAGATCTAGTAATTCGGCGCGGTGTCTTCCTTCGGCGGCGGCCGGCGTGCCGGTCTCGGCTTGGCGGGGTCGAAGCAGCGGTGGTCCCGCAGGACGCCGTATTCCTCGCACTGGCGGCCGTCCGCCAACCGGCACACGCCCTGGTCGCCGGCGGTGGTGCCGGTGTTGATGACGCTGCGGCCGCCGATCTTCACGCAGTTGAGCGCGGCGGGGTTGGGCATGCCGGCGAACGGGTCGGGCGGGCTTTGCAGGGTCACGCTCGCGCCCGTGTCGATCTCCGCCCGGTCCGGCCCCAGCAGCCGGATGACGTAGTCGTTCACCTTGAGGAAGTCCCGCCGCTGGACTTCCAGGCCGTCGGGGTTGAGCTCGTAGACCGTGTCGTCGGGATCGGCGGCGCTGCCGCGCAGGGTGGTCCAGGCGCCTTCGGTCACCACCGGGTCCTCGGACTTGCCCGTGAAGGTCTCGATCAGCACATAGGTGCCTTCGGCGGTGCCGTCGTCCTTCTGCACCAGCGTCAGCGAGGTCTCGACGCCGGCGCAGTCGGCGCAGGGCAGGGTGCCCTTGAACTCGCCCAGCAGCACCGGCACGTCGGGCCGGCCGATGGGCTGCGCCTGCGCCGCCGCCCCGATCAGCAGGGCGCCCGCCAGCGCCGCGCTCCACCGCCACCGAAGTCCGCTCATGAACGCCTCCTCTGGTCCGTGCCGTCCGGTTGCGCAACGCTATGCGAAAGCAGGGCCTGCCGCTAGAGTGCGGTGACATTCCGACACCGAGCAACACCGACGCGGGGCAGCAGACTCCATGACCGAACCGGCCTATGTGCTTCCCGCCCGCTGGATCGACCGGATTCCCGGATCGGCCGTGTTCTTCGAGCGGCGGGTGGTGCTGCTGTTCTTCCTGGGTTTCGCCTCCGGCCTGCCCTTCGTGCTGCCCTTCGGCACCCTGACCTACTGGCTGACCGAGGCGGGCACCGACAAGGGCGAGGTGGGCCTGTTCACGCTGGCCACGCTGCCCTTCGCCTTCAAGTTCGTCTGGGCGCCGCTCATCGACCGGATGCCGCTGCCGCTGCTGACCCGGCTGCTGGGCAGGCGGCGCGGCTGGCTGCTCGCCATCCAGCTCTGCCTGATCGGCGCGATCCTGCTGATGGCTGCCTCCGATCCCGGGCCGGGGCACCTGGTGCTGACCGCGATCGCCGCGCTGCTGGTGGCGTTCTTCTCGGCCAGCCAGGACATCGTCATCGACGGCCTGCGCATCGAGCTGCTGGACGAGCGCCAGCAGGGCGCGGGCGTCGCGGCCTATACCACCGGCTACCGCCTCGCCATGCTGGTGACCGCCAGCGGCATCCTGATCATCGCCGGGCTGGTGGGCTGGTCGGTCGCCTATGCCGCCGTCGCCGTGCTCATGCTGGTCGGGGTCGCCGCGACGCTCGCCGCGCCCGAGCCCGCGGTGTCCACCGCCGAGGTGGAGCGGCAGGAGCAGGAGGCCGGCGCGTTCCTCGAGCGGCGCGGCGGCCTGCCGCCGGCGCTGGCGGGGATCGCCGCCTGGTTCTATACCGCCGTCGCCTCGCCCTTCATCGAGTTCTTCCGGCGCTTCGGCCCTTTCTCCGTCGTCATCCTGGCGCTGGTGCTGTTCTACAAGCTGGGCGACACGCTCGCCGCCATGATGACCGGCCCGTTCTATCTGGAGCTGGGATTCTCGCTGGAGCAGGTGGGGCTCATCAGCAAGCCGGTCGGGCTCGTCGCGACCATCGCCGGCGCGGTGCTGGGCGGCGTGATGGTGGCGCGCCTCGGCGTGATGAAGAGCCTGTGGATCGGCGGCATCCTGCAGCTCATCTCCAACTTCACCTACGTGCTGCTGGCCTGGGCCGGCAACGATCCCTGGGTGCTGGGCGGCGTCATCGCCGTCGAGAACTTCGCCAGCGGCATGGGCATCACCGCCTTCATCGCCTACATGTCCGGGCTGTGCAACGTCGCCTACACGGTCACGCAATACGCGCTGCTCACCTCGCTGATGAATGTGGGCCGCACCCTGCTGTCTGCGCCGTCCGGCTATCTGGCCGAGGCGGTGAGCTGGCCGGTGTTCTTCAGCCTGACGGCGGTGGCGGCGGTGCCGGGCCTGCTGCTGCTGTGGCTGGTGACGCGGCGCTTCGCGTCGGTTGGCCAACCCTCTCCGGCGCTTAATTGAAAGTTCATGCCGGGGCTCACCTGTTTGTGATATGGTCGCGCGACACTCTGGGGAAGCCACAACAACATAGGTGTTGTCATCGCTGTTCTAGCCACCAGACCGGCTCAACTCGAAGTGCGCCTCGCCCTCGATGAAGCCGAAATCGCTGCTGCGCAACATCTCCGCTACCGGGTCTTCTACGAGGAGATGGGCGCCGCCGCGAGCCCGGCGATGGCGCGCGACAAGCTGGACTACGACGAATTCGACCCGGTCTGCGACCACCTGCTGGTGATCGACCACGCGCTGCCGGCCGACGAGGCCGTGGTGGGCACCTACCGCCTGCTGCGCGAGGAGGTGGCCATCGCCAATGACGGGTTCTATTCGGCGTCCGAATACGACCTCAGCCCGCTGTTCATGGGCCGCGACGAAAGCACGGCGCGCCAGCACGGCCAGTTCCTCGAGTTGGGCCGCTCCTGCGTGCGGACCGAATACCGCTCGAACGCGACCATCCAGTTCCTGTGGAAGGGCATCGCCGAATATGTCTACGCGCACAGGGTCTCGTACCTGTTCGGCTGCGCCAGCCTGCCGGGGACGGACGTCACCCAGCATGCCGAGGCGCTGTCCTATCTCTATCACCACTTCCGCGCGCCCGAGGAACTGTGCGTCTACGCGGTGCCGTCCCGGCATATCGAGATGAACATGATGCCGGCGGACCAGATCCGCGAGCGCGACGTGGTCAAGGAGCTGCCGCCGCTGATCAAG
>Ga0265293_10008229_pt1 | contig 15562 bp, 14 predicted proteins | sample Munlanlewell138R_FD_192505 | JGI IMG/M metagenome (GOLD analysis project Ga0265293, IMG submission 192505) | Leachate microbial communities from a municipal landfill in Southern Ontario, Canada - Leachate well 138R | ecosystem: Engineered > Solid waste > Landfill > Unclassified | place: Canada...
GTTGATGCCATTAGAATGAATTCTCCCGCAAGCTCAAGGTCAAAGTACTGCATTAACTTAATATACTTCAAAAATTCTTCCGTGATGGTAGAAATTGGAATGTCATATATATTTAACTCATCCCGCTTTATAAAATAAAGCAGTAGGTCGAATGGTCCTTCAAAATTAGGCAGTACTATTTTATACATTTTTCTATTACGAATTAGTCAATCTCACAAAAATAATAAATATTATGTTTATCTTTTTAACAAGTTTTCTACATCTCCAATCAATAAATCAATCCATTACAACAAATCGGATTATTAAGTAAATAAAAATTTTATATATTTGTAGATATAATATTTACAAACTGGTAGGAGTTTTTCAATATGAGTACAGAGTTAATTATTATTTTATCTATTGTGTTGTTGTTCTTGATTTTTATCATATCTATGTATAACGGATTGATTAATAAGAGAAATCAAGTAGAAAATATATTCGGTTCAATGGATGCTATGCTGAAAAAGCGATATGATTTGATTCCGAATCTCGTAGCATCTGCGAAAGAATATATGAAACACGAGCAGGGAGTACTAACTAAAATCACAGAACTCAGAACAAAAGCATTGGACAAAAACTTGACAAATGATGAAAAGGTCGAGATTAATAATCAGTTGACAAGTGCTTTGTCAGGTATGAAAGTAGCAGTTGAAAATTATCCCGATTTGAAAGCAAATCAAAATTTTCTTCAGTTGCAGGGCTCTTTGAATGAAGTTGAAGAGCAAATTTCTGCTGCAAGAAGAGCTTTCAACTCAGCTGTTACTGATTTAAATAACTCGGTAGAGATGTTCCCGTCAAGTATAATTGCCAAGATGATGGGGCTTAAACGGCGTCAAGTATTTGAAATTTCAGATACTGAAAGACAAAATGTCAATGTAAAGAACTTGTTTAATAATTGAAATAAAAATCATGAAATCCTATGAAGAATTTACTCATTTTGCCGCAAGCAGACTTAACAGCGATTTAGAATTATTACAAACTCTTCGTGAGAAATTGGTCAGGAAACTAATTTTACTTCGTTCTGCATTGGTATTAATGTTTGTGGGTTTTCTGGGACTTATGTTCTCTTTTGATTTGTTCATGTCAGATTTAGAAGACAATACTTTCTATCTTGTATCAGCGGTTTTGTTTGTGATATTATACATCTCTCTGTTCTTCTTTATTTTCGCAAAACAGAGGAAGTTAAGAGCAGAATTTGTTCATTTGTTTAAGTCAAAATTGATTAATTCCATAGTTGATTTTTTTGATTTAGGTCTGAAATACGAACCGTCAAAATTCATCTCGCTTGATGATTTCCGCAGAAGTGGCTTAGTCAAAAACAATATAAAAAAGTATTACGGTGACGATTTGGTTGAAGGTAAAGTAGGGAAGACCAAGATTAGATTTTCTGAGGTGCATGCTTTCATCGAACAATCAAGTCAAGACAATAAGAAACATTATGTAGAAGTATTCGGCGGGATATTTTTCATTGGTGATTTTAATAAAAATTTCAATGGTACTACTTATGTTATGCCGGACAAAATCGAAAAATTCATGGGCAGGTTTGCTAAATATATTCAGTCGTTTATCAAGGTACATGGTCAATTAGTCAAAATGGAAGATATTGACTTTGAAAATCAATTCACGGTTTATTCAGACGACCAGATTGAAGCAAGGTATATATTATCTACAAGTCTCATGCAAAGAATACTTGATTTTAAGAAGAAAGCAGGTTCCGATATAATGATGGCTTTTAAAGATTCTCGGATATATATGGCAATTCCTAAACAGGGATTACTCTTTGAACCAAAAATATTCGGAAAGCTGATAGCTGAAGAAACATTGCGGAAATATTACGAAGATATGGCAATTGCCATATCTTCGGTTGAAGAGTTAAACCTCAATTTAAGGATATGGGGTAAAGAATAAATGAACTAACTATCTGAATCTGCAAGTACATCCTTGCGTTTCCCTTGAAAAAGCGAAAACTTATTGAAATTACACTTTATTGCACCATTTAAGATATTTGTTTTTTTATCCGGTTTTAGACCAATTGATTTTTCTGCAATACCTTTTGGCAGTAAAATCCAAGCTTCAAATCTCGGAAAATCGAACTTCAGTTTGTTGCCGATTTTTTTATACAGTTCACCGATTTTATTTTCTTGAATCCTCTCACCATAGGGAGGATTTAAGATTATAAGACCGGGGTCTCCTTTTGGATATAAATCGAAAAAGTCAGCGTTCGAGATTTTTACTTTGCTTCTCATACGAGGATTACGCATATTTAACTTAGTTACAGCAACAGCTTTCCCTTCAATATCCGAAGTGTAAAAATCTACATCTACCTGCTTTTCCTTTTCAATGCTTTGCCTGACGAGGCTATTCCAGAGTTCATTATCATAATTTTCCCAATTCATGAAACTGAATTTTGCCGATTTCCCGGGCGCCTCACCACATGCTATTCCGAAAGCCTCGCTTGTAAATGTTCCTGAACCACACATAGGATCATAAAAATCTGTCTCACCTTTCCAATTTGCAATCTTTAACAATCCGGCAGCCAAGACCTCGTTTAGTGGTGCATCAGTTTGTGCTTGCCTATAACCTCTTTTGTGAAGTGAATGTCCTGAAGAATCCAGTGATATATTACAATCGTTCTTAAATATATGAACATTTATCACAATGTCCGGATTTACCCGGTCCACACTTGGTCTCGCACCAGTTTCCATTCGAATTCTGTCAACGATTGCATCTTTGGTTTTTAAAGCAACAAAATTCCCATGATTGAATGGAGAAGAATTGATAGAGCTGTCAATTGCAAAAGTTTGATCATTTCTTATAATTTTATGCCAATCGTATGCAATTACTTTTTGGTACAAGTCTTCTGCATCTCTAACTTGAAATCTATGTATCGGTAGAAGAACCCTCAGTGCAGTCCTCAAATGCAAATTGGAGGAATACAACAACTTCATGTTCCCATCGAACCTGACAGCTCGTTTTATTATCTCGATTTTGTTTGCACCTAAGTACACTAACTCATCAGCCAAAACAGTTTCCAAGCCTTCAACTGTTTTGACTATAATATTAAAATTATTGGAGAGATTTTTCAAATTTATTTCTTTTTGATTAATTTATATATATTATTATTGACTCTGACAGTGTAAAATCCCGCAGTTAAATCATTGATATTTATATGATTATTCCCAACATTCAGTTGTATTCTTCTTACAATGACTCCAAATATATCGTAAATAACAGCCTCTTGCTGAAAGTCATATTCGGAATCTATTGCAATAGTCAACTCATCATAAGCAGGATTAGGATATATGTCAGATATAAATTGGGAATTCTGTGTATCAACAGAACTTTCAATACCACATTCAACATAACCATTTTCTGCCTGAACCAGACAAGCTCTCGCTTCGTCGCCTGATGATACCCGGATTGCCCAATAAGGTTCGACGAGCAAATCATCAGATTGATTGACTCCGGCGAATAAAGCTACAAAAGTCATGTCCATAGGTTTATTCTCATTGTAGAAATGAGCAAAATCAGATTGTTCCAGCAACTTAGACACCATAACATCACTGTCCATCCATTCAAAGTCACCTACAAAAACATTCTCATCAAGTTCAAACTCTATTGAATCCATTCCAAAGTTCGGCATAGGGAAGGTCAGGAAATCTCCTACTATCGGCTTTACAATGAATACACCTGAAGACTTATCTATGTCTTGAATGTCACAAAAGAAAAATAACCAACCGGTTGCTGTTCCATTTTCAATATCGAAATCTATTGGAATCTCCAACATACCAAATTGAAAAGTTTGCTTCAAAGTGCCGATAAATTGTAACTTCGGCTCTGAGAAACCTTGTTCAACCCTCATATATTCCTCGGCTGTATCGAAAGCAGCTTTTGCTTTAAAGTGCGTTACAAGCTGAGACTGTGCACTTATGCTGAAAAATAAGAAAAGAATAGCCAATATTTTTACAAAATTAGTCATAATCTAAAAATAAATTAATGTAAATAATAAACAGTACTACGTTTGAACATTGAAATAGTTTTCAAGGTTAACAAATAATTTATAACTTATTATTAAAAGTATTAAGAAAAAATAATCAGTTATAATTGAAAATACAACAAATTATTGATATATTGCATAGATAAATTTTGCAATTTTAATTTTTTTTTAACTATGGTGATTGAATGAGGTCAATAAGAAACTTGTATCTGTTACTTTTCATGCTAATACTTACGGTAAATGAATCAGATGCCTGCACAAACTTCCTTGTAACAAAGGGTGCGTCAACAGACGGCTCAACAATGATAACTTATAATGCCGACGCCGGTGGTTTTATGGAACCTTTGGTTTACCTGCCGGCTCAGAAATACGCTCCAAATGATTCTCTTGAAGTCTATGACTGGGACACAGGAAAATATTTGGGTAAAATTAAACAAGCAACGGAAACCTTTCTTGTGACTGGAAATATTAATGAGTATCAGGTTTCAATAGGAGAAACAACATTTACAGGAAGGACGGAGCTACAAGACACAAACGGTATAATGGATTACGGAAGTCTGATTAGAATAACTTTACAAAGAGCCAAAACAGCAAGAGAAGCAATTCAGATTATAGGTAATTTAGTTAGTGAATACGGCTACTATTCAACTGGCGAGTCTTTTTCGATTGCTGACCCAAATGAAGTTTGGATAATGGAACTTATCGGTAAAGGTGGAATTGAGAAAGGTGCTGTGTGGGTTGCTGTCAAAATTCCGGACGGATACATAGCTGCTCATGCAAATCAAGCAAGAATCAGAAATTTCCCTTTAAACGAGCCTGATAATTGCATTTATTCAAAGGATGTTATTTCATTTGCAAAGCAACAAGGATATTATAACCCTGATACCGATGGTGAATTTTCTTTTGTTGATGCATACTGCCCACTTGACCCGACAGGATTACTGTTTTGTGAAGGCAGGGTTTGGAGCTTATTCAACAATGCAGCACCTTCTCTGAACTTATCAACCGACTACTGGCGATGTGTTCAGGATGCAGAACCATATCCATTATATATAAAACCGGACAAGAAACTTTCAGTAGCGGATGTGTTTGATTTATTCAGAGACCATTTTGACGGTACTGAATTTGATTTAAAGAAAGGAATGGGGTCGGCTCCTTTCGGCAACCCGTCGAGATGGAAACCATTGACATTTAAAATTGACGGAGATACTACTCAGTATGCTTGGGAAAGACCAATTTCAACTCAACAGACTGCATTTTCTTTCGTATCGCAGATGCGTTCTTGGCTCCCGCGTGAAATAGGAGGAATTTTCTGGTATGGCGTGGATGACAACTATACGAATGTATATGTTCCGATTTACTGTTCTAATCTCGAGCCTCCACCTTCCTCACAGGGATATTCAATCAAGGATTTTAGCTTGAATTCGGCTTTTTGGGTGTTCAATCTTGTGGCAAACTTAGCTTATACCAAATATGATTACGCGATTATTGATATACAGAAAGTGCAAAAGGAACTTGAGGACAAGTTCTTTGCATTCCAACCGGCTGTTGAAATGGCTGCTTCAGAGATTTATAAAAAAGATAGAAATCTTGCTGTAAGATATCTGACAGACTATTCAAACAGTCAATTCGAGCAAACTGTTGATGCTTGGCGACAACTATGGGAGGACTTGGTTGTTAAATATAATGACGGTTACATTAATGATGTGAATAAAGCTGGTGGCAGACATCCCAAAGGGGTTGGCTATGGCAATGAATATTTAAAACATGTCATTAAAGAAAGACCCGGATACTATGATGTGAAATGGAGAAAAAAATAATTTATTTTTGTCTAAGTTGCTGAATTATATTAACATCATACTTTTTCTTAATAATATGTCATGAATTTTCATGTGTAAAAAGAAAGCTGTTACTCGTACTGCTCCTAATGATTCTTACTTATCACGGAGCAAATACCAGGAACAGCTTTTTTTATTCCTTGTCAATTATTAATGTAACCGGACCATCGTTTGTTAGGGTTACTTCCATCATAGCTCCAAATTCGCCTGACTGGATATTCAAACCGGAACGTTTTAGGTTCTCAATCATATATTGATATAATGTAGCTGCCAAATCGGGTCTTCCTGCGTTTGAGAAATTCGGACGATTACCTTTATCTGCGTTCCCATATAATGTAAAGTTAGATACTATAAGCATTTCACCGGAAATATCAATTAATGAAAGGTTCATTTTGCCCTTATCATCAGAAAAAATTCTTAGATTCAGCAACTTTTCACACATCTTGATTACAGTGTTCTCATCATCGTTATCACTAAATCCGACTAATACCAGCAAACCTTGATTGATATTACCGACTACATCCGACTTTATCTTAACATGTGCATTTAAAACTCTTTGTATGATAACTCGCATTTTTTCTTCTTAAAATTGGATTACAATCGTCTCTACAAAAATACTTATATTTTTCAATAAAAAGATTATGGCAATTTACAAAATATCTGAATTACCTAAAAGTGTCATCGAGGATACGGATTCAATTGAAATCTTGAAGCCCGACAGCTTAAGAAAATTGAATATCCCATTGTTCCTTGATTCCGTACCGGCGGGATTTCCATCTCCGGCTGATGATTATCTGGAATCCAAGCTGGATTTAAATGATTTGCTCATACGAAATCCTGCTTCAACTTTCTTTGTAAGAGTTACGGGTGACTCAATGGTAAATGCCGGTATAAGTTCTGAGGACATACTCGTAGTTGACCGTTCACTTGAGCCTAAAGACGGAAGTGTTGTCATAGCTGTTGTGGACGGTGAATTGACAGTTAAGCGTCTAAGTTACAAAAACGGTCAAGTTTATCTCATACCTGAAAATGATATTTACAGCCAAATTGAAATTACGGAAGCAATGAATTTCGAAGTTTGGGGAGTAGTTAGAGCCGTAATTCATGACATGGTTTAATAAGGATTAATAATGAACAATATCACTGAAAATTTAGTAGAAAAAGAATTCGATGTTATTTACCAAACTTATAAAAGGTTACCTATAGTCATAGATAGAGCCGAAGCTTGTAGAATCTATGATACTCAGGGTGAGGTTTACCTTGATTTCTTGAGTGGCATTGCAGTAAACGCGCTCGGTCACAGTCATCCTAACATAATTCGGGCAGTCGAAGAGCAAATTAGAAAGTATATGCATGTGTCTAATTATTTCTATCAGAAGCCTCAAATTGACTTAGCAGAAAAACTAATAAAACACAGTGGACTAAAAAAGGTATTTTTCAGTAATTCTGGAACTGAAGCCATCGAAGGCGCTGTTAAGTTAGTAAGAAAATGGGGAAATCAAAACGGGAAAAATAAAATAATTGCATTCTCCGGTGGATTCCACGGCAGGACTTATGGAGCTTTATCTATTATGGATAAACCTCAATATAAAGACTTTATGGGACCCTTTCTACCTGATACCGAGATACTGCCCTATAATGATATTACTACACTGATGGAAAGAATTAATTCAGATATAGCAGCAGTATTTATAGAGTATGTTCAAGGTGAGGGAGGAGTGTCGGAGCCGGAACATGAATTTAATTGTTTGCTCAACGAATTACATCAGCAACATGGCTTTCTGCTTGTCGCCGATGAGGTGCAGACAGGATTTGGCAGGACTGGTAAGTTCTTTGGTTTTGAACATTTCAATGCAAAGCCCGACATCATCACTATTGCTAAAGGTATGGGTGGAGGTTTACCGCTTGGTGGCATTATTGCCGGAGAAAGAACTGAAAACATCTGGGCAAAGGGAAATCACGGTTCGACTTACGGGGGTAACGCAGTAGCTTGCAGTACGGGTTTGGTAGTAGTCGAGATGCTTGAGCAGGGGCTGTTGGAGCATGTAGTCGAGATAGGTAATTACTTCGAGGATGAATTGAAAAAATGTGCCGATAAATTCCCGAAACTCATTAATAATGTACGGGGTAGAGGGCTTATGCGTGGTTTATTGCTTAGTTTTGATGCACAAATTCTTGTAAATGAGTTACTACAACGACGAGTTATTGCAAATGCTGCTTCCGGCAATGTTCTGCGGATTGTCCCGCCACTTATAGTCGGAATGCAAGAAATTGATGAATTTATGACAAAATTGTCCGATGCATTGACTAAATTGTCCGATTGATGTGATTTATTCTTGAAATAACATATTTTTCTTAGATACATTTGTAGGCATATAGAAATTTTATATGCACTTCAATAATTTGTAAACTTGGAATTATTGGTGAATTGGTTTTTTAAAAATTCAATTATAATATTGCTTTTTACATATTCAAAAAAATCAGTTTTTCAAGGAATAATTTGTACTTTTGTTATTTTAAATTAAGTGAATGTTATTATACGAAGAAAAAATATACTGTTAATATTATTAATCACACTCGTTTCAATTGTCGAGCCGAGGAGTGAAGATACAAATCATATGCGAATGGTAGATTCTTTACTTTTGGTACTAAATAATAATTTCAATATAAATATTTCAAGTGTTGACAGTATCAGTCATGAAGTGATGAGAACTGCCAAATTATTAAAAAATGACAGCCTGATTGCGGAATTACATTTTATAATCGGACAACGATTACATAGTCGAGGAGAATACCCGAAATCTTATAATAATTTTATGCAGGCTCTCCAAATATTTGAAAGGAAGAATGATTTCTATAATACAGCCAAGGTTTATAGAATGCTTGGAGAAAGCAACAGAGCAACGAATAATTTCGAACTGGCAACAAAATTCTTGGATAAGTCAATCGAGATATTTTTAAAACTCAATGACAGCACTATGCTTGCATCAACTTATAACAGGAAAGCTGCGGTTTATTATGAGTATTTTAAGATTGATAGTATGCTGAAGTATATCAGATTGTCTAATGATATGATAGATACCTCAAGTAGTAATATTAGGATTATGTCCAATAATTTCAATATACTTGGTGCATATTACATGAGAGAAGGTTCTTTTAATGAAGCTCTACATAATTACCGGAAAGCAGAAAATATTTTAAGTAAAATTGATTCAGACGATGATAGATCCAATCTACTTATAAACATGTCAATATTATATACAAGGCTTGGTCAATATGAAAAAGCTGTTGAAATTGCTCTCATCGCATATCGTAATGCGCTTGAGTCCGGAATATCGGCTTACCTGATAGGTAGCAGTGACGCATTATCGGTTAGTTATGAACGACTTGGCAAATATGATTCCGCATATTTTTATAAGAATATATGTATGCATAAGAAAGAAGAAATTCTCGGTGCCAAAAACACCCAGCATTTATTAAATGTACAAAAAGATTATGAAGAAAAACAGAGGAAAAAACAATCAATAGCCGAAGAACAAATTACATTTTATAAGCTAACAGCTTTGATAGCAATAGCTACTCTCTTATTGATTGTTATCATTATACTTTACCATAGACAGATTGAATTGAAACGAAAGAAAAATGACCTTGAAACAAAAAACAGGATAATCAATGAACAAAAACTTGAATTAAGTGAGCTTAACGCTAATAAAGATTTATTATTCTCTATCATAGCTCATGACCTCAAAAATCCGATAAGTTCAATGCAATCTATTGCAAGCCTGTTTGTAGATGAATATTTCTCATTATCACATAAAGAAAAAAACGAGTTCCTGAATGATATAATATTTTCAGCTAAATCTGCTAATCATCTGCTCGACAGTCTGCATTTATGGTCTAGGTCTCAACGAAACCTAATTGATTTATTCCCGGAAACATTCAATTTGCATGAATTAGTTGAAGACACTTATTCCATACTTATAACACAAATTAGAAATAAGAATCAAAATTTCGATAATACAATTCCCGTTCATGTACAATTTTCAAGTGATGTAAATATGGTTTCGACCATATTGAGAAACTTGATTTCAAATGCAATTAAATTTACTCACGAAAATGGTAAAATCGTTGTTTCAATAGATTATGAAGATGAAGATACTATCGTGATTAGAGTTACAGATAACGGAACCGGTATGAATGAAACGACTATAAAGAACCTATTTAAGCCCGGATTAAGGAATACAGTACCCGGGACTAATAATGAACTCGGTTCCGGATTAGGACTGATGATTTGTTCGGATTTTTGCAAGAAATTAAATGGAAATATCAGGGCTGAGAGTGTATTAGGTCAGGGTAGTTCTTTCATTGTTACAATTCCTAAGATAAAAAATATTGAAACCGATTAAACCATTTTGAGATACAGATTGTCTAATCAGTGTATTTGTGATATAATTTTTTGTTTTCAAAGTGACGGCAACATCCTTGGAATTAAATACAGAATTAGTTAGACAATACGTCGAGACAGGAAGTCATGAGGCGGCAAATTCCTTAGTCCGACAGTATCGTAAGTTTGTTTATGCCACAGCATTGAGATTTACCGAAGATTATGATGATGCCGATGATATCGCTCAAGAAGTATTCATCAAGGCTCTGGATAGTCTTCATAAGTTCAAAGGCAACAGCTCGATTAAAACATGGCTTTACAGGATAACTGTTAATCTGGCTTTGAACCATAAACGGAAACGGAAATTCCTCAACTTTTTTTCCTTAACAGAATCTAAAGTTCCGAATGATGAAATTTTGGTTGATTCGACTAATCCCGAGAAATTGTTGGAAAATAAGGAGTTTGAAATAAATCTCATTGAATTGCTTTCAAGATTACCCGAGAAACAAAGAGAAACCTTTGCTTTGAGATACTTTGATGAATTAAGTTATGAAGAGATTTCCGAAATGTTAGGTACGAGTATCGGTGGTTTGAAGGCAAATTATCACCAAGCAGTAAAAAAATTATCTCAAATACTGAAGAATAATAATGATGGAGTTAGGGAGGAAATATGAAAACCCGTAAAGAGTTAGAACAAATGCTGCCGGATTATGCTTTCGGACGTCTGAGTGAAAAGGACAAAGCTGATTTTGAATCCGAAATAAATGAACATCAAGATTTATTAGTCGAAGTTAAAGAGGTTCAATCTCTTTTCAAGAAAATTGATGATATGGATTTCGATTCTGTTCTCAATGATAAAACAAGAAATTTACATTACAAGGTTAATCAAAGGCTTTCACAACATAAGTCAGTACTTTCAGGTACTGCATACTTGATTCGATTCGGGCTGCCTGCAGCCGCAGTAATGGTTTTGTTGGTAAGTATATTTAGATTCGGAATTCAAAATGAAAGTAATGAAGTAGTATCATTTAGCGAGAAATTGACTTCCTTAATTGAATCCGATAACTTTTATGATACATACTCCGAATATTATGATTATTCCGGATTGTCAACCGTCGAATTAAATCAAGAGACCGATTTGTTGGAATATGCCGGAGTAGAAGTGGATAAGATAAACAATAATCAGGAATTAAATAATGTAGTTAATGCTGTCATTCCGATGAGTGAGATTAATTTTTATAATGATCTGGATGATTTGTCAGATGATGAGTTCCAAATACTTTTAGAGGAAATACAAAATGTTGAGATTTAATATAATTTGCACTATGCTTCTAATATCAATTTCATTGCTTGATACAATTGCACAGCCGGATATTCAGCGAGACAAGGATATGCGTGCAGCTAAGAAAATCCGTCTGCTTGAAATTCTTAATTTAAATGAAAGTGAAGCAAATAAGTTCATCGTTAAATATTCTAATCATGAAAAGATAATGATGGATAAGAATGAAGCTTTAGAACATGCTACTGAGACTTTGATTGAATACATAGACAAATTCCCTAACGGCAAAGAGCTCGGCAGGCTGACTAATGCTGTTACCGATGCACAAAAAGACATGCATAAAGCTGTGGAAAATAAGTTCTCCGATTTTAAAACATTACTCAGTGAAGAAAATTATGCTAAATTCGTAGTATTTGAAAGTAAAGTAATCCGAAGAATGCGGAAATTTATGATGAACAGGGGACGAGGCAATAAGGGTGGAGTAATGGAAGGAAATCCAAGAATTAAACGTAATAAATGATTTTAACTGTGGGGAATGTATAATCAGAAGAATAACATTCCCCATTAAAAAAAACAAATAATTTAATGATTTACGATAATCCCTTGTATTCTGTTTTATTGTATTTGAAAATTCTTAAGTTCCTCAGGATATTGTAAATCATTCACTCTAATCGAATCGTAACCAAGCATTTTGAAATCCATGATACCATTTGGCGAATGACAATCTTCACATTTATGAGCCTTCCCCGTTATACCGTGATTAACCATCAGCGTTCCGAATTGTCGCATCCACTGAGGCTCAACATTATATAATTTACCGTCTTTTAACGGATATACTGTTTGCCAACCGTCAACACCGAAATAATACATGAATTCATCCATCATATAGTATTTAAATGGCATTTCATACATGCGTTTAACAATAGGATTTGCAATAGCCTTCTTAACTGATTCTGTCGTATTCCCCGTTTGATAATAAACAGCATAATCAAAAGGCAGTATCATAGCACCATAGGGACCTTGATTTGTCATATCCTCATACATTTGAGCATTAAATAATTTGAAAGGATAAATTTTACTCTTACCCTGATTCATTAGTGGTCTGATGTTTTCTTCAATCATTTTTCTCCTTTTATTCAATAATTCGGAGCTCAAACCACTCAGTGTATTAGTAATTCTGTTCACATATTTATTTACGTCAATATCAGGGTATATTTTTTTTAGATCCTCGGCACCCTTTCTAACAGAATTGATTATCTCGGGATCATAAATTTTAACAAGTTGATTCATAAGCGGATTATAAGATTTCGAGCCGTTTGGATTACTCCCCAGAGCATTAGCCAGAAATGTACCGTTACCATTGAACCACAGATAAGTGAATCCTTTTCCTGGATTTCCTGAACGATAAATATCAGTGGGGGACCAAATCCCTTCTTCTGAGTTATAAGTAGGGTGGACCCAATCTCTTAAAACAACGTTTCTGTCTTCGAGATTAGTTATATGGCAGGTTTCACAAGCTATACGGTTCACGTGACCATTGAGAATCACTCTGAATTTCTTATCTTTAGTATGTGGAGCGTCAGTGTGGCAGTTTTCACAAGCAACTTCGACATCCGGCAAGTCATTTCCAACCAAATCGGTACCTTTGGTCCCACGGGGAATTTTATGTCCTTGTGGGATATGGCAATCGGTGCAAATCAAGCCGGCTTTATAATGTACATCGTTGTGAATGCTGAATGGATTTCCACGTTTAGCACCTTCATGCAGTATTCTTTGATTTTTGTAACCTAAATTTTTTGCAGATATATTATGTTCATAGAGGTCACCACCCATATTATGTTGGTGACAATTCAAGCAATTTTCATTTCGAGGCTTTCCTACTGTCAATGCAGCACGAAGAGACCGGTCTTGATTCCATCGAGTACCTCCGTCGTCTTTAATAACAAATTTCTGATTCATATCATAAGATTGAGAATGGCAAATCAGGCAGTCAACACCCTCTTTAGCTTGCCATGGTATATCTCCGATAGGCATCATGTATTCGGTGGCAGGATGATAATTACCTCCAATATGGCATTGACCGCATCCTTCACTGCGCATAACAAGGGTTTTATGGCTATCAGTTCCATGATACTCAGGATAAGTCTTGATTAACGATGCCCAACCGGTCCATGAGAAACTTCCGGGAATCCCACAGGCTCTGTCAATTTTTCCAACAGGAATCTTATGCCAACCTTCATTAACCTTTCTACCGTCATAGCCATAGGTCGTAAATCCTGATGAACTGGTTTGAAATTGAAAATGAACAGTATTAAGAACATCATCGAGAGTATTTACTACATCAATTTTTCCATCGGGTCTTATTACTTTCATTGTAGTGTGGCACTGCAGACAAGTTGATGGTCCGTCATATTTACGAATGCCTGCTTTCCTGAAATATTCGATATGTTTATATTCTGAAATCCGATTGAATGAACGAGTTCGCATCAGAATATTGGTTCTCACGTTATTTGTAAAATTATCATCAGCATCAATCACCTTACCGGCTTTTTGAAGTTTTTGCTCACGTGTTAATTCTTCAACCAGCTCCTCAAATTCTAACTCTGACAATTCAATTGAATTTTCATAGCTCAATACTGAATTTGTTACACCGGTATATGCTTCAAAGATTTTGTTATAAATATAACCAGAAAATATTACTAACAGAAGACTCAATGAAAGCAGTGAAATATAAATTCGTCCCTTGCGGGTATTGAATAACGATGACAGTGATTTCGGGAGTTTTATTTTCTTCATAAATATACTTTTTCTATTTATTTACATTAGATTTCAATTTTATAATAATTCTTAATATACCGTGCCCAAGTACAGCAATCAAGACAATGCAGGAAAAAATTATACTTAAATTATCAAGGAGTTCATTTCGAGTACTGCCAATAACATAAGCATCATTCAGGAGTACTCCGTTGATGAAACCCAATTCTCTTCTATAGCTTTTATGTTCATGAGTATAAAGTTTACTCAACAACAATGAATTTTTTGAATGACATCCCTCGCAATTTTTAACTGCTTGTTGTTTGGGTAATATTACATGAGAACGAATACCGTCATTTTTTGAAGAATGGCAGTCAATACATCTGACTGAACGATTATGGACTTGAAAATTCGGCAACCAATTGTGAGTTTCATCAAGATTTATTTCATTAACATACCTGAATTTTCCTTCTTTGTTCCTATTGCCGTGACAATTTGTGCAAATACTGTTGTCATGTTCAATCTTTTCTTTTTTGTTGAGATTTGAACGATCGAAGGAGTGGGGATTATGGCAGGTAAAGCATGTGAATTCGGTTCCAAATTTGAGTTTATGAACACTCTTGAAAAATTCGTTTTCAAAGTCTTCAAATACTAAATTTTTCGAATCAAAATCAACAACAGTGCCGTATAATTTGAAAACGGATTGTTTTCTGTGACAGGAATTGCATGAGACGGATACATGCTTTGTGGAATTATGGGGCCAAGTATTAAAACATCCGTCATGACAATTCACACATTGCAGGCGTTTATGGTTAGAATTTTCAAATTGAGATTTGTTGACATAATATGATTTGATACGGTTATAAGAAGAATCTATAAGCCCTAAAGTCTGCCAATTATGACATTTGAAACAATAATCGTTATCACCGGCAACAGCAGTGAGTATAGCAGATAACAGAAATATTATTATCAAGGCCGATTTTATCAGCATTTATGTGCAAGTTAAAAAATTGAACATTGATGTAAGTGCAATATAACTGTTTAGTAATATATATGCAAATAATTTATTACATCGTAAACCGGAATATTTAATTTTGCAATCTATTTTGTAAATTCTTTAGTTTTGATTTATGGCTCGCAAAGTCAGGTTTATATTTTTCAATCTGTTGCAGAATCAACTTTTTTGATTTATTTTGTTTAAAGTAATAATTCAAATATGAAAATGCAGCACCGCTGAGCTTATAATTCCAATGTAAAAAGGCATCAATAGA
>Ga0265293_10008230_pt1 | contig 15560 bp, 11 predicted proteins | sample Munlanlewell138R_FD_192505 | JGI IMG/M metagenome (GOLD analysis project Ga0265293, IMG submission 192505) | Leachate microbial communities from a municipal landfill in Southern Ontario, Canada - Leachate well 138R | ecosystem: Engineered > Solid waste > Landfill > Unclassified | place: Canada...
GATTGGCCTGCGCGCAGGCCAATCCAGAACAACAGCAGGTGGCTTAAAGGATAGAGGTACCGGAAGGTGAATTTACACCAACATTCTGGACTTGACTCAATCACTCGCTCCAATCATGATGATAACCGCTGGCAAAGGATTCATAGAACAGTCCGAACGATACTCCTCAGAAAATTCAGGTGCAAGTCTTTCGCGCTATACAGTGTTGGAAGAAGGAGAATTATCGTACAATCATGGAGCTTCAAAAGAAAGACCATATGGTTCATGCTTTGATCTCAAAGTTAAGAATGCAAGAGTTCCCTTCGTTTACCACTCCTTCAATATTGGAGAAGATAATTCTGACTTCTTGGCAAGAGCACTGAATGACCCAAGAATTGACACTCAATTGAGGCGACTCGTTTCATCAGGGGCCAGAATGGATGGATTGCTAAATATTTCGTTTGCAGCATACATGAGTATCGTCATCACCCTTCCAGGGGTCCAAGAACAAAACAAAGTATCAAGGTTATTTCAGAATCTCGACAACCTCATCACCCTTCATCAGCGTAAGGTCAAAAGCCTTGATATTCTTCCAGCTAACTACCATTCTCCTTCAATATCAAAACCGCCACTTAGAATGAATCTTTTCAACAAATTGTCAATCTTGACACTGAGACGGAATGTGGGAATGCAAGCATCCTCAATTCTTTCGAAATACTCTCTCGCTTTTTCAAGATCAACGGATTGTTTGAGGTCATCAAATCTCCCATATTCATTAATACTGCCCTCTGTTAAGCCGAAATTCATGAGATCGGCCAACTTATGGAAATCAAGACCCAAAGCTAATGTGAGTTTACGTATTTGGGCATTTTTGGCGCGAAATTGGTACTCAGACACATACTCTCGAAACGTTTTTCCTTCTTGGAGGTCTACGTTACCACTTTGTATATCGTGCAAGAAAATATTTGCAAATTTCTGCTCTTCCTGCGTAAGTGTGGCAAATGATCGATGTAGCTCCTCCAAAGTATTTTCCAGTTGTTTAGAATCAGCACCATATTGGTGTAGTTCCTTCAAATATTTCTCGAAACGTGAATTCATGTATTCCGTATCAATGCGACCCGTATCAATCGCGATCAGATGGCCGTTAATGTCAAAGGGGATGTTCGAGCTACCACCTTCGTTTTCGTCATTAAAGAGTTCTTTGTAACGTAAGGCCAAAGTCAAGTAAGTGTTTTCATCAAATTCCATAGTCATCGTCTTTTCGGGATCACTGAATTCATATGTCAGCTGATCCCAAGAAAAGCCTTGGATTTTTGCAGCCTCTAAATACTCATTAAGTTCACTAAAGAGCTTGGCAAATCTTCCTCTCTCTGGAAGACTATCAGGCAATCTTGTGAAATCTGAAATGCCAGCCGAACTGAAGAGGCGTTCAATATCCATGTAAATCTGATTCATCTTCTCCAGGTTGTAGTCAAGATGCTCTACAAACAGACCGAGGGGCTTGTTTCCTGAATAAAGAGAAAGAGCTTCATCAATACTCCTTTCCATCGTATGGGGATAGCGGTAGTAGCGAATTGTGCCAAATGGTTTATCTGGGCCAAACAAGCGATTAGTCCGAGAAAAAGCCTGTATTACGTTCTCAAAGTGGAAAATCTTATCCAAATAGAGAGTATTCACCCATTTCGAATCGAACCCGGTCAACATTTGGTCCACTACTATTACAAGATCAAGTCGTTCGCTAGAGTCGAACTCGATTCGTTCATAAGGCCGCTTATGAGCCAGGCGAGCGGCAAGGTCTTTCTTAAATCTGCTATGACTGGATATGGAAAAATCCTGGCCAAACAGTTTATTGTAGTCATCTAAAATCTCAACGAGACCCTCTTCTTTGAATTGAAAACCGTCGTTATTGTCAATCGTTGCGTCAAACAAAGCGGTAATCTTCTGGTCAGGCAATGCGTCTTTGAGCAAACGATAGTATTCGATCGCTTCGTTGATGCTGCTCGTCGCAAAGATCGCATGGAATTTTGAATTCCTGCTTAACCTCAACCAGCCTTCGACAATATCCTCAACTACCTTTTGTCGATGTTCAGGACGCTGGTACTGTTCCTTGTGGACATAATCCTCTATTCCGTGAGAATACTTTCCGCCTTTATTCCAGTGTCCGGCCATTTTGATTTTATTACCATCCATGAATTGATAGAAGATCTCTTCCTTTGCCGGGTCTGCGAAAACTTCTTCAATCGAACTCGCGTTAGCCATTTTCAGTGCGACCGCCTGCCGAATATCTTTGTCTTTATATGTCAAAACTTTGTATGGGTCAAAACCCAAGACGTTTTTGTCCCGAATGCCATCTGCAATACTGTAGCGATGCAGTTCATCACCAAACACTGTCGCTGTTGTATTCTTCTTCTTCTGATTCTCCTCATGAATGGGGGTTCCTGTAAAGCCGAAGAAAACGGCATCTGGCAAAGTCTGTTTGATAGTGACCAGCATCTCACCGAATGTTGATCGGTGCGCTTCGTCGATGATAAATACAATTCGTTTAGAATTAATGGACTCAATATCTGAAGTGTTCATTCCATATTCATCGCTTCGGATATTGCTCATCTTTTGAATGGAAGTGACAATAAGTGTATCTGCTATATCTTCACTTTTAAGTTTGGAGATAAGCTGACGAGTGTCCTCAGTGGCCTGCACCTCTTCCTTTGCATCTGCAAAGGCGCGATACTCGCGAAGAGATTGTGTCCCTAATTCAATTCGATCAACCAGAAATACAACTTTATCAGCATCCATAGATCCTGCGATCAGCTGGGCAGATTTAAAGCTGGTCATTGTCTTCCCTGAACCGGTGGTATGCCAGATGTAACCACCCAAACGGTGCCTTTCTGACCAATTCATTTTTGAAACTTTATCCGAGATAGCATTTGCCGCATAATACTGGTAACTACGCATTACCTTTAGAACGCCATCTGAATCATCCGCAACAGTATAGAATCCAATCAATTGATGAGCCATGGGGATTGAGAGCAAATAAGTCACGATGTCCTGCCAGTGATCCATAGGTTCATTGTTGAAGTCTGCCCAATGGAAGAAAAACAGCTTGTTAAAAACACCATCCGGGCCAGGATTTGCAAAATAGAGAGTTTCCTCTGGTTTCATTGCAACAAATATCTGAACGAGCGAATAAATGCCGCTGAATATGCCCTCATACATATATTTCTCAATCTGAGTACAAGCTTGGCTCAGAGGTGTACCCTGATTTTTCAACTCTACATGGAAAACCGGCATTCCGTTAATGAGCAACATCAGATCCCCGCGGCGGTCATTCAAGAGGGGAGATCTTGATTTGAAGGTCGGTTGCTGGGCAATCTGATATCTGCTTTGCCCTGCAGCGATTTCACGTGGGTCGTAGATTTTCAGGCTCACCTCTTTCCCTAAATGCATGGGATCGTCAGGATTATCGCGGATTATTGATACGGATTTCCCAATGATAAAACCGTTTAACTTTGCTGGAGTCCGATGCGCAACTACCTGTTCCAGAATCTGTTGCATCTCGGTATCGGTTAGAGGGGCATCATTTAATCGATCAATCCCACGGTTATTCTCATACAGAATGTTTGCCCAGTTTTTGATCAGATCTTCTTCCGTCGGATACTTAAAAACCGCATCCGACCAACCTTTCGTTTGAAGTGCTGTGATGACAGCTTCTTCAAATTGTGCTTCAGATTGAAAAGTCATCTGCGACTCCGTTGCTAGACAAACATCTTCTCAAGAAGAGCCTTTTTGATATTTTGCAATTTCTCGACCTTACGCTGATGAAGGGTGATGAGGTTGTCGAAGGTGAAAGGGATGGAGCCAACTCGAGAGTTCTCCTCTCTATCTGCAATCAATACAATCTGCTCTTCCAGGTCAGTTTTCTTAAGATTACCTAGTGCCCCATTACCACCAGTTGTATAAGTACCGATAAACGTGGCATACCAATTTGTACTCATCAATGCGTTGAGAAATCCCGGAACTTCAGAAGAGGCTAACAACATGAAACCACCATGAACTGTCGAGTCGTCGGCGATCCCCCTGATAAGCGCATGTTTTCCAACCAATCGGCTTGAGCCATTTGCGGCCGTTATTAAAATGTCATTATCTTTTGCATATTCGATATTGATGGCCGAAAGGTCTACATAAGTGTCTTCATCTTGTAGCATAAACCTGTCTTCTTCAATGTTGGAAGAGCGAAGCACGCGAATTCCTTTATTGGAAATATCGGTAAGCTTATATGTTAAACCACGTCGAAATACTGCAACTTCACCCAACTTACGCTGTTCCCAAGCGTCTGTGAAACCTTTAAATCGTACTTCGGGGATTACACTGCCATTTTTCGGAAACATTTTCTCTAGAAGTGATTTTTTGATGTTTTTGAACAAATCACACTTACGCTTATGAAGAGTGATGAGGTGGTCTAGCCTGCGGAATAGTGTGCCGATATGGATCTGCTCTTCTTTCGTCGGGGCATAAATATCATAACCGGAATATTCTATTGCGTTCACTCCGGGTTGTCCCGATCTTTGTGAGATCATCTGAATGAATAAGAAATATCTGCTAGAAAGCGTACTATAAAAAACAAAATCCACATCGTGGATTGGTTTTATCCGCGCTCGAATTAAGAACCCTGCGAAGTAAACGAGACCATCGGAATCTTTATATCTATATGTTTTCCCAACGCTCGCACCAGTTCTAGCAAATAAAACATCATTGCTTTGCAGTCGATATTTGTCTATCAGAGATGAATCTATAGCTGGAGAAGTCAAATAATCTTTAACGAACTCGTGTGAAGCATCATCTATATCGGTAATACGAAGGTATTTGTTTTTACCATCATATTCCTTAGCAGCCGCATTAAGTCCATAATCAAATTTTTCTGTTAAAGCGCCCAACTTACGCTGTGCCCAAGCATCGGTGAATCCTTTAAATCGAATAGCGGGTACATTAGCCGTATCAGTCATTTTACATACCCCCAAGGAGGGCTCTCAATTCCTCAAGACCCTGCATGTCCGCAACGCTTCCCGTTAAATCATCTAGCATGGTTATGAGGAGTTGTTCTGTTTCGTTTATCTCCTCTTCAATTTGAGATAGTGTGACAGAGTATTTATCTGCCATTGCCTGAATTTCCGAGGCTAGTTTTTCAAGAATATTGATAGGTAATTGCTTCAGATCTTCGAGTAAAGGTTCTATCCATTTGAATTTAAGTAGCAAGCAGACTTGCTCTTCTGAAAGATGCTCGATCGTTGACTTTGTTTGCTTATGAAGATGCTCTGAACCCAATTTGATTTTCTTTTTCAATTCGCTCTCTTGATCCTGTAGAGATTTCGCGTGGATCATAATGGCTTCAGGAGTGTCTTCGGGGAAATTCAGCGAATAATTCTCCTTACGTAAATCACTGATGGCTTTTTTCAGGGGTGCTACTAGGAAAGCAGAATCGTCATCATTGAGAACTGTCGCCAAATCTTCTTTGTCATCTTCAGTCAAAGATTCAATTAATTCCTCTTGTTCTGTAACGACCTGCATTAATCGAGATTCCTGACTCTTGAGCAACTCTGATTCCGAATGCAGAAGCAAATCCTGGACGAGTTGGAAAGGAATCACCCTTCCTTTCCACCCTTCTTGTATCTCAACATCTTTCCCTTGTCGCTTCTTGGTGACCATGTTTGGGTCCACCTTCTTGACTGTTTCAAAGCCTTCTGTCTGGATCATCTCTAGATCCGAAGAGATCTCTTCCCATTTCTTGCTAAGTAATTGGTAAGCTTCGTATTTGTCAACAAGGGGGACAGATTCGAGGCGGCTGAAGATTTCTTTAGCAAGCACTTCCTCCTCTTGCTGAGCATTCAGCGTAGTCGCTTGTTCTATCAAGCGCTTCCCCAACACGGTATCGAAACCATAAAAAACCCGATTGTAGTTACTTTTGTATGCCTCCACATCGGGATGATTTCGTATGATTGCTTTCAAGTCTCCCTCTCTAACCTGAACATGCTCGCCAGATTCATCTGTAAAGAGGTTTTTTCTAAGTCCAGGGAAAGCAGCCCAATAATCAGACAGATCGTCAATTTCACTTTTGGGTATTCCGCCAAACATTGACGCATAGATATCCCAACTTTCAACTGCCTCGGATGAATCGACGTAGCGGGGAATATTGAGATTGTATTCATTGCCCCGGATCTCATCCCGGGAAACCAGGCGAGAGAATTTTCCGACGTTTTTTCTCGCCGCAACCACGTCTACGATCCTCTTGATGTCGGAAGACCGAAGTTTATTATTTTTCCCTTCTTTAGTGAATCCTCTGGATGCATCAACAATTAATACATCTGAATGACATCGTCTTTGTTTTAGAACCATGATTATAGTCGGAATACCCGTCCCAAAAAATATGTTAGCTGGTAGCCCGATGACAGTATCAATGTGGTTTTGCTCAATCAGATTTTTACGGATATTGCCTTCTTCACCGCCCCGGAAGAGGACACCATGCGGCAGAACAATTGTCATAATGCCGTCCGGCTTTACATGAAATAGATCGTGAAGCAAAAAAGCGTAATCCGCCTTACTTCTCGGCGCAATACCAAACCGCGCGAAACGAGGATCGCTTTCCATTCCCTCCGAGTCCCATTGCTGTGAATACGGAGGATTGGATACAACAGCATCCACATACAGAGGCTTATAAGTTCCGACGGGATCGCTATCTTCGAAATAGGGCCAGTCTTCTGCCAAGGTATCCCCATTCCTGGTCGTAATGTTGGACGGAAGGATGCCCCTCATTATCAGGTTCATACGAGTCAGGTTATAGGTGTTCTGCTTGAGCTCCTGAGCATAATATTTGATGCTTTTACTGTCACCCATGTGTTTTGCTACACTGCGGCCGATATTGATGAGGAGACTTCCTGACCCGCTTGTTGGGTCATAGATCTGAATCTCCCTCCGGTCTTTTAGGTGATCCGCCACAATATCACTCATCAACTTTGACACTTCAGCTGGCGTATAGAATTCACCGGCCTTCTTTCCTGCATTTGAAGCAAAGTTGTATATTAATTTTTCGTAGATATACCCCAAAACATCGTAATCTTGCCTTCCATCGGTCGGTATATCCTTAATCAGGTGAATAAGGTCGCTGATAGCCTTGGTTTGTGACCCTGCGTTTTCACCGAGTTTGGATAGTCCTGTTTGCAATGTGTCGAAAATTTTGTCAAATACTTTTTTATGGCTGATGCTGATCAAGCGATTGAAAGCTGAGAGAGCATCTCGCACATTCGACACGTCAAATTCTCTTCCCATAGACAGCCAAGTCGAAAAAAGATCTTTGTAGGCAATAAAATATCCCAACTGACCCTGGACAAAGCAGACTGTTTCCATATCCTCCTCAACCAGGTTTTCTATATCCTTTTGAGTCGCTCCATGTTCCTTCATGAAACTGATCTCTTTATCCGAGAGAAACTTGTAAAAAATAAAGCCGAGTATATAGTCCTTATACTCATTGGCTTCAATTTTCGAACGCATCTTGTTGGCGGATTCCCAGATTCTGGCTGCGAGTTGTTGCTTATTCATGCAGATGACCTCTCAGAAACGAAATAAGTTGCTTTATGGCTATCTTTTGAACCACGTGCTAATTCCAATAAGCAATAGAAAACGTACTTTTAACCATAATCATATCACGCAGAACATCTGAATCATGGCTTCTACGTGTTCTCCCAAAGGGATCCTCTTGGTCATCGGATTACCATGGAATAAGCAAACTGCGTTACAACAAGTATCCTTGCCCGGCACAAATGACATTTACATCACATGAGCTTCCTCTCACTCCAAAGAAGGTTCAGCTTCATGGTCTTGGTGATTGTATGGATCTGACTCCTCCTCGAATCCAAGGCTTACCCTGTATTTCTCTCCGAGTGGTCCGTAGCCGTCATTGGTATTTCCACTGCCAGGAAATTCAATTACTTTTGAGATGTCTGCTTCCTCTGAATCGGTGGCAATGGATATTTCATACCTGATTTTCAACTGAGCCCCTAAGGCCATGGCGATCCTCTTCAGTGTCTTTAGTGTGGGGTTTGCGTTGGCGGATTCCAGCTTACTCAAATCACTTCTATTAATTCCGATCATTTTGGCCAGCTCAGTTTGTGTCAATTTCTTATCTGAACGAAAACGCAGCAAGGCGTCCGCAATAGCGAAGTCGGGTTCCCATTCATCATAGGAGGCCTTGAACTCCTCATTCTGCAGTTGTTCCTTCAAGTAATCCTGCCTGAGTCTCATATTTTTTCCTCCTGTCGCGAATAGAAGTCTATTTTTCTATCTAAAGCAACTGCAATTTCATTTTTTGGCGTTTTGTTCATTTTCTTAAAGAATCCATGAAGGTACACAATGCTGTCCTGGTCATAACAGAAAAACAGGACTCTGGGCCACTTCCCATCTACCTGGGTTGTAATCTCAAATAAATCTTCTCTTACCGGCTTTACAAATGGGAGATGGGTATGTCCCCAATATTCCTCAACCTGAATCATCATTTTAATCAGCTTCGTTCGGACGCGTAGACTTGTGCTGTTCAGCCACTCCTCAACAGGGCTTGACCCGGAGCTTGATTCATAAAAGATACCTCTTCTTTTATTGCTCATTCGCACCTCATGACTATCTGTAGAAATACTATAGTTGGTTATAACCAACACGTCAAGATGCCAAGAATCTAAGAAAAAATCGAGGATTATTGCGGATTCAAAACAAAAGCCCCACAGCCATCTGCTGCAGGGCTATCTGGTGGAGACGAAGGGGATCGAACCCTCTACCTCTTGAATGCCATTCAAGCGCTCTCCCAAGTGAGCTACGTCCCCGGGACCTGAATTAAACTAGCACAGAAAAGGAACTGCTGTCAAGCTGAAAAGGACGGGGTAACCATTTGGTAAGATAGCAGGGTCAGGGTCGGATGACCCGTTAAGGAGGATTGGTGAATGGATTTCAAGGAACTTGCAGCACTTCGGTATTCGTGCAGGAAATTGAGCGATCGGAAGGTGGATGAGGCAATCGTTCAGAAGCTTCTGGAAATACAAAGGCTGGCTCCTTCTGCTTATAATAAACAGCCCCAGCGCATCTACCTCTTGGAGGGATCCGAAGTTGCTGAGGTTTTATCCAGGGTCACGGGCGAAGAGTTTTCAGCATCTTTGTTCATGGTCGTCTGCTACGACCGGGAGGAGAGCTGGAAAAGGCCCTTTGATGACTTTGATGAAGGTCTCATGGATTCAGTTATTGCGGCCTGCCATTTGGATTTAGCTATCACGGAGGCGGGTTTGGGGACTTATTGGTTCACCAGCTTTGATCCGGTAGTTTTGAGCCAGGCTCTGGATCTTCCTGAACATCACTTCCCCATGGTCGTCTTCCCTGTTGGTTATCCGGCGGATGAGGAGCGGTCCTCCAGCGACCGCAAGCCCTTGAGTGAACAGGTGATCGACCGCCGGTGATGGTCAGGCTGGTTGGCGCTCTTTTCTCAGACTTTTATCCTCAGCCGCTGTCAAGCTTATAAATTGAACCCTTTGGTAAGATAGCAGTGTCAGAGTTTAGTGACCCCTTAAGGAGGTTTGATGAATGGAATTCAAGGAACTTGCGGCTCTTCGCTATTCGTGCAGGAAACTGAGCGACCGGAAGGTGGATGAAGCCGTCATCCAGAAGCTTTTGGAGACACAGAGATTGGCTCCCACTGCCTGCAATAATCAGCCCCAGCGCATTTATGTCTTGGAAGGCGATGAAGCGGCGGCTCTGGTGGCCAGATCCTGCCCCTACGACTTCGGTGCCCGTCTTTTTTTGGTTGTCTGTTATGACAATCAGGTCAGCTGGAAAAGGAAATTTGATGACTTTGACGGCGGCATGATGGATGCCGTCATCGCCGGCTGCCATCTGGACTTCGCCATTGCGGAGGCAGGACTTGGGACCACCTGGATCGGAAACTTTGATCCTGCGATCCTTTCTGAAGGCATGGGTCTGCCAGATCACCACATACCGGTCGTCATCTTCCCCGTCGGTTATCCGCGGGAAGAGGCCAAGCCCTCCCGAGCCCACGGTGACCGGGAGCCTCTGGAAAAGATGATTATCGACTGCCGATGACCGATCCTCTGCCGGACATAGGGAAAGACCGCCCTGAAGCTATCCGCTGCCAAGTGGGCTCTGAGAGCATGACCGCTCCTGAGAGGAAGAAGGCCAGCCTCCGGGTGGCCGTCACCGGCCTGTTCATGAATATGATTCTGGCAGCCGGTAAACTGGTGGCCGGATCCATCTCAGGCAGCATTGCCATCTGGGCCGACGGCTGGAACAACTTGTCCGATTCACTGACCTCAGTTGTCACCATTGTCTCCATCAGCCTGGTCGCCAAGCCAGCCGACAAGAAGCACCCCTTCGGCTATGCCCGCTTCGAATACATCGCCTCCTCGGTCATTGCCCTGGGTATGCTGACCGTGGCCATCCAGGTCGGTTACCAGTCCGTTCAGCGTATCCTCAAGCCCCAGGACCTGGATACGGGCCTTGTGGCCTTCGCGGCCCTGGTTTTTTCCATTTTGATCAAGTGGATCCAGTACTTCTATTACCGCAACAAGGGCCGCAAGCTGGTCTCCACCGTCTTCATGGCCGCCTCACGCGACAGCGCAGCCGATGTCTACGCCACGGGCGGTGTCCTGATCGCCACCTTCCTCTACGCCCGTTTTGGCATTAACGTAGATGGACCGGCGGGACTGGTAGTCAGTTTCCTGATCGCCTGGTCGGCCATCGACATCATGAGAAAGACGGCTACCCTTCTCATTGGCGGCAAGCCTACGACGGAATGGACCTCAAGGATCAATGAAATCATTCTGGCAGCCGATTCCCGGATCCGCGGTGTCCATGACCTGATCGTCCACGACTACGGCCCGGGCAGCGTCTTCGCCACAGCCCATGTGGAACTGGACAGCCGGGAGAGCTTCATCGAAGCCCACCTGATCGTCGACTGCGTGGAACGTATGCTGCTTCGCGACTACGACGTCCACCTGCTTTTACATGCCGACCCCTACTATGTGGACGACGCCCGCCACCACGCCCTGCATGCCCAGCTCAAAGCGGTCGCCCGGGAGATCGTCCCGGGTTCAGTCATCCACAGCCTTCACCTCTTCCTATCCGAGAAGGACGTCCATGTGGCTTCCTTTGACGTGAGTGTGCCGGGTGAACTGCCTATGGGTCAGGATGCTTTCTTCGAACTTTTCCGGGAGAAGATGAGCGCCCATGACCCCGACCTGGTCCTGTGGATTACCCTGGACCGCGAGTACATGAGCGTCATCTCCGATGATCAGCCCGATCTGGCCGTCCGGGCCGACCGGCCCTGAAATCCCTTGTTCAGACTGACTGAATAATCGTTGCCATTCCTTGATGGCTCTTGTTACAATGGAGACGGCCGCCGGATTGCCTCCGGCGGCCTGAGCAGAAACGAGAGGCTGTCACATGAAGCAATTTTTATCGGGGAATGAGGCGGTCGCGCGCGGCCTTTTTGAGGCCGGTGTCCGCGTCGGAAGCGCCTATCCGGGGACGCCCAGCACAGAGATTTTCGAGAATCTTCACCCTTACGAGAGTATTTACCACGAGTGGGCGCCCAATGAAAAGGTGGCCGTTGAAGTCGCTTACGGGGCTTCCATCGCCGGCGTGCGCGCCGTGGCCGCCATGAAGCACGTAGGCCTCAACGTAGCCGCCGACCCCCTCTTCACCGCCGCCTACAACGGCGTAGGCCGGGGGTTTGTCATCGTCTCTGCCGACGATCCGGGCATGCACTCCTCCCAGAACGAGCAGGACAACCGCCACTACGCGCGGGCGGCCAAGATCCCCATGTTTGAACCGGCCGACAGCCAGGACTCCCTGGATATGATCCGGGAGGCCTTTGAGGTCTCCGAGCGCTACGATCTGCCCGTCCTCTTCCGGATGACCACCCGGGTCTGCCATGCCCGAAGCCTGGTGGAGACCGGGGAGCCGGTCACCCCGGAACCCCTGCCCTACAAGCGCAATGCCAAAAAACATATCGCAACGCCGGCCAATGCCATCGTCCACCGGGCCGAGCTGGAAGAGAAACTGGAGCAGCTGGCCAGCTACTCCGAGACCTGCCCCTTCAACAAGATGGATATGAAAGGCGGGAAAGTGGGAGTCGTGACCGCAGGCGGCGCCTCCCTGATCGCCCGGGAAGTCTTCCCGGAAGACACCTCCTTCCTGACCCTGGGCTTCACCCATCCCCTGCCCCTGGACCTGATCCGCCGCTTCGCAGAGCAGGTGGAGACCCTCTATGTGGTCGAGGAGCTGGATCCCTACATGGAAGACCAGATGCGGGCAGCCGGCATCGACTGCATCGGCAAACAGATCGTCCCCCGCATGTACGAGCTGAATCCGACTATCTTAAAAGAGGCCCTGACGGGAGAGGTCCCCGAGCTCAAGGAGGTGGCCTGCCAGGCAGTGCCCCGGCCGCCGGTCCTCTGCCCGGGCTGCCCTCACCGTGGATTCTTTTACACCCTGTCCCGCCGCAAGAACACCATCGTGACAGGAGACATCGGCTGTTACGCCCTGGGCGGTTCACCGCCTCTGTCGGCCATGGACACCACCGTCTGCATGGGCGCCGGCTTCACCATCGCCATGGGCATGGCCAAGGCCTTCGAGGCAACAGGTGAGGAGAAGACCATCTTCGGCGTGGTCGGTGACTCCACCTTCTTCCACAGCGGCCTGACCGGGGCCGTCGAAATCCTCTACAACAAGGGCAAGGTCATCCCGGTCGTCCTGGACAACAGCACCACGGCCATGACCGGCCAGCAGGACAACCCGGGAACCGGCTACAACCTGGAAGGTGAGATCGCTCAGGCTATCTCCATTGAGGGAATCTTCAGGGCCCTGGGTTACCGGAAGGTCATCACCGTCGACCCCCAGGACCTGGACGCCATGAAGGCCGCCATCGAAGAAGCGGCGGCCTGTCAGGAATCCTGCGCCATGGTAGTCCGCAGACAGTGCGTCCTCATCAAGAGGCTGCCCCTGGCGCCGGCCCGCTGCTATGTCGACCGCGAGCTTTGCACCAGCTGCCGGATCTGCCTGCGCGTCGGCTGTCCGGCCATCTTCTTCGTCGACGGCAAGTCCATGATCGATCCCAACCAGTGTGTCGGCTGCACCGTCTGTCTGCAGACCTGTCCCTTCGACGCCATCAAAAAAGAAGAGTGAGCCTATGAACGAAAACAATGTCAAGACCATCCTTCTGGCCGGCGTGGGCGGTCAGGGCACCATCCTGGTCAGCCGCATCCTGACCCATGCCCTGATGGCGGCCGGCTACGATGTCAAAATGAGTGAAATCCACGGCATGGCCCAAAGAGGCGGCAGCGTCTCGACTACCGTGCGCTACGGCCCCAAGGTCTACTCTCCCCTGATCGGCAAGGGAGGTGCGGATATTCTTGTCGCCTTCGAGGAGATGGAAGCGGTACGCTGGACCGATTGGCTCAAGCCCCAGGGCCTTGCCGTCGTCAACGACTACCGGATCCGACCCCTGCCGGTCGCCTCCGGAGCCGCCCAATATCCCGACAATTGTATAAGTGAGCTGGAGGGTGCTTTCCGGACCGTCGTCGTCAGAGCCGGAGAAGAGGCCATCCGCCTGGGCAACCCCCGCGTCATGAACGTCATCCTCCTTGGAGCCCTGGTTCAGGCCTTCGGCATGGACGCATTCGACTGGGAGGGCGCTTTGGAGGCACAGGTTCCTCCCAAATTCCTTGACATCAACCGACAGGCCTTTGAGAGGGGCCGCCAGCTGGCGCAAGAAGGCCCCGGAAGCGAGGATTGACATGAAAAGGGATCAAGCCTGCCCGGCTTATTGCTCCGAACGAACCCTGGGATACGGCAGGCAGAAATCTGCCATCCGCGAACTCTTCGAATACGGAAAAACAGTAGCCGGAGAGTTGGGCCCCCAGGCTGTCTTCGACTTCAGTATCGGGAACCCCAGCGTCCCGCCGCCTAAGGAAGTCAATCAGGCCTTCTCGTCCCTACTTGAAAACGAATCCCCTCTGGCCCTTCACGGCTATACCAGCGCTGCCGGAGATCCTCAAGTCCGGCGCGTCATCGCAGAGCAGCTCAACCAGGAGTTCGGGACAGACTACCAGGCCAAGGACCTCTACCTGACCTGCGGTGCGGCAGCAGCCCTGTCGGCTACCTTCCGAGCCCTCACGCTTGAGGGAGAGGCCAATGAGTTCATCGCCATCGCCCCCTACTTCCCCGAATACAAATGCTTCGTTGAAGGCCACGGCGGTCGCCTAATTTCGGTTCCGTCCAGCCTGCCCCACCTGTCCCTGCCCCTGGGAGCCATCGAAAAGGCTATCACATCGTCAACACGTGCTGTCATCATTAATTCGCCCAATAACCCCTCGGGGAAAATCTATTGGGAGGCTGAACTGGCGGCCCTCAGCGCACTTCTGGATAAAAAGGCATCCGAGAGGGGGCGGCCTCTCTACCTGGTTTCAGATGAACCCTACCGCGAATTGGTCTACGACGGCCATAAGACGCCCTTCATTCCCCTGCTCTACCGCAACGCCCTGGTCTGCTACTCCTACAGCAAGGCCCTGTCCATGCCCGGTGAGCGGATCGGCTATGTCCTGGTTCCTCCGGGGGCCGACCACGCAGAAGATCTCTACAATGCCATCGCCGGCTCAGCCCGCTCCATGGGCTACGTCTGCGCCCCCTCCCTGATCCAGCGGGTCATCGGCCTTTGCGCCCATGTCAAGCCGGATATGACCGTCTACGACTTCAACCGCAAAACCCTGTATGAAGGCCTGACCCAGGTGGGTTACCAATGCATTGAACCCCACGGGGCCTTCTACCTCTTCGTCCAGGCACCGGGAGGTGACGCCCAGGCCTTCTCCTCTTTCGCCAAAGAGCACTACAAGCTCCTGGTCGTCCCCTCAGAGAGCTTTGGTTTCCCGGGTTTTGTCCGGATTTCCTATTGTGTATCCAGTGAACGGATCCAGTCGGCTCTGCCGCTTTTCGCGGAATGCCTTGCGGAGTATCAGAAGACCCTTTAGCCGCCCATGGCCTGTCCGGCCTCAAACCAGACGAATTCCCTGATCCCCAAGCTGTCAAGATAGGCCAGGGTCTCCGGCATATGGAGGCCGTTCTGGGCTGGGTAGTGGGCGTCCGAGCAGATGCTGAAGGCCTCTCCCCCCAGCTCCCGGTAACGGTTGAGAATGGCAGGGTCGGGCATGGCCTCCTGGAGGGAATAGCCCTTTCGTTTGACCAGGGAATTGACGGTTCCCACGTTGATCTCCAGGGCCTGACCGTTTTGAATCATGATCCCAAAGAGCCTGTCGAAGGCCTCCGGCGCGTGCTCATAGAGCATCTTTGAACGATCCTGGGGGGCGTAGCGCGAGAAGAAGTCGTAGTGGCCGATGATACGGGCTTCACTCATCTCCTCCGCCGAATCAGCGATGGCGTGGACCACTTCCGTGTAGGTCCGGTGGAGTTCCGAAGTGTAGATGGCTTCGGCATCGGTGAAGGGATCCTGGTTTCGCAGGTAGTGAAGGGAGATAACGGCAAAA
>Ga0265293_10008231_pt1 | contig 15557 bp, 15 predicted proteins | sample Munlanlewell138R_FD_192505 | JGI IMG/M metagenome (GOLD analysis project Ga0265293, IMG submission 192505) | Leachate microbial communities from a municipal landfill in Southern Ontario, Canada - Leachate well 138R | ecosystem: Engineered > Solid waste > Landfill > Unclassified | place: Canada...
GCCGCCCGAATGAGGCCACTTTCGTGCGCCCCTACGGCGTTGTGGGCCAGGTCGAGCCAGTTTTCTGCAATATCCGCGATGACGAATCGGTGCGCGCCGCGATGCTGGGCGCCGATGCGGTGATCAATTGCGTCGGCATCCTTGCCCCCCATGGCGCCAACAGCTTTGCGGCCGTTCACGATCAGGGTGCCGCCCGTATCGCCCGCATCGCCGCGCAATCGGGGGTTGCCCGGCTGGTGCATCTATCCGCCATCGGTGCCGATGCCCAAAGCCCCAGCACCTATGCAAGCACCAAGGCCGCGGGCGAAGCGGCGGTGATCGCAGCCTTTCCCGGCGCGGTGATTTTGCGCCCATCCATGATTTTCGGGCAAGAGGACGGGTTTTTCAACCGGCTGGCCGCCATGCCCGGGCCGATCATGCCGATCGTGGGCGGAAAATCCCTGTTCCAGCCGGTCTATGTCGATGATGTCGCCCGCGCGGCGGAAATGGGCGCGATCGGCACGGCGGCGCCCGGGGTTTACGAATTGGGCGGGCCGGATGTGCGCAGCCTGCGCGCAATCACGCGTGATGTGCTGCACGAAACCCAGCGGCGCAAGCTGGTGATCGATCTGCCGTTCTGGCTGGCCAATCTGGCGGCGTCGATACTGGGGTTGGGGCAGCGGCTGACATTCGGGCTGTGGCGCGCCGGGCTTACCCGCGATCAGATCCACAATCTGCGCCGCGATAATGTGGTATCGCCGGATGCGCGCGGATTTGCCGATCTGGGGATCGTGCCCACGCCCTATAATGTGGTAATTCCCGATTACCTCTGGCCCCATCGGCGTTCGGGGCAATATGCCGCGATCAACGAATCAGCCAGCCGGCTGCGGCATCAGGAATAGGCCCAGATCAGCAGCCCGATGCCAAACACCACCCGGTAAATCACATAGGGGGTATAGCTGACGCTGCGCAGCAGCCGCATCATGATCCCCAGCGCCAGCAAGGCCGCGACAAAGGCAAATCCTGCGGCGATCGCGCCATCACGCAGGGCCTGGGTATCGGCGGCGGCGGCGGCCTGTCCGCCCAGCAAAACCCCCGAGGCCATGATGATCGGGATCGACATCAGCATGGATATTTTCGCGGCATCGCGGCGTTCATACCCCATGGCGCGCGCGCCGGTGATGGTGATGCCCGCGCGCGATGTGCCGGGGATCAGCGCCACCGCCTGCCACAGGCCCAAAATGATGGCATCGCGCATGTTCCAATCCTGCGCGCCCTTGGTCACCGGGCCGCGTTGATCCGCCCAGTAAAGCGCCAGCCCGAACAAAAGCATCGTCCAACCGATCAGCTTGACCGAGCGCATGGCATCCGACAGCCCTGTCAGGCTTAGCACCGCGCCGATGATCACCGCCGGAATCGTGGCGATGATCAGCAAAAACGCCAGCCGCGCCCCCGGTGTATCCACCCTGCCCCGCACCACCTGGGGCAAAGCGGCGATGGCGCCCGCGACATCGCGCCAGAAAAACACGATCACCGCGGCCAAAGTGCCGATATGCACCGCCACATCGATCACCTGCCCCTGATCCTGCATCCCCGTCAGCCCCGGCAACAAAATCAGATGCGCCGAGGATGACACCGGAATGAATTCGGTCAGCCCCTGAATCACGGCGACAAGAAAAAGATGGAAAAGGGTCAATGGGGCCTCCTGTATCTGCAGGGTCAACCTAACCCTTTGGCGTGTAAGCGGAAGGGGAAAGTAACGGCAGTATGTGTTCCCCATTTTGGGCGGCTTTATGCATTTATTTTCACGTTTCGCGAAAAAAACTGCATATAGGGCAGCTATTCTTACTTTATTTTTCCGCAAAAACGCCGTAAACCGATTTTCTGATGTGAGAGAGGATGCGATGGCCACACCGCCGATGCTAAGATTCGTCACCGTTACGCGCGATATGCCGCAAAAACGTGCCCCATCGGCGCGGACCCAGGATTTCAATGAGATTTACGCCGAATTTGCCGCCGCAAAGGCCGCAGAACAGGCCAGCCGCTGCAGCCAATGCGGCGTGCCCTATTGTCAGACCCATTGCCCGCTGCACAATAATATCCCCGACTGGCTGCGTCTGACTGCCCAAGGCCGCCTGCAAGAGGCCTATGAGCTAAGTCAGGCCACCAATAGTTTCCCCGAAATCTGTGGCCGGATCTGTCCGCAAGATCGCCTTTGCGAAGGCAGTTGCGTGATCGAACAATCCGGCCATGGCACGGTAACCATCGGCAGTATCGAAAAATATCTGACCGATCTGGCATGGGAACAGGGCTGGGTCGCCCCGATCCGCCCCGGCGCCCCGCGCGGGCAAAGCGCGGGCATTATCGGCGCAGGCCCCGGGGGCCTCGCGGCGGCGGATATTCTGTGCCGCGCGGGAATAAAGGTCACCATCTATGACCGACATGATCGCGCCGGCGGATTGCTGACCTATGGCATCCCGGGGTTCAAGCTGGAAAAACCTGCGGTGCTGCGCCGGGTCGATCAGTTGCGCGATGCGGGGGTGGAATTCGTGCTGAATTGCGATATCGGCCGCGATATCAGCTTTGCCGAGCTGCGCGCCCGTCATGATACGGTGCTGATCGCCACCGGTGTCTATGCCGCGCGGGCGCTGGATGGCGCGCCAGAGACTATTATCCCCGCGTTAGACTATCTGATCACCGCTAACAGGATCGCATTTGGCGATGCTGTGGCCCCGATCGATGCCGCGGGCAAACGTGTCGTGGTGATCGGCGGTGGCGATACCGCGATGGATTGTGTGCGCACCGCGATCCGGCAGGGGGCGGCCAGCGTCAAATGCCTTTATCGTCGTGACCGCGCCAATATGCCCGGATCGCAGCGCGAAGTCGCCAATGCCGAGGAAGAAGGCGCCCAGTTCATCTGGCTTGCCGCGCCCGCCGGGATTTCCGCCGCTGGCGTGACGGTCCAGCCGATGCGGCTGGGCGGGGCGGACACCACCGGGCGGCGCGCGCCGGAACCTGATGGCGCGCCTATCACGAGCCCGCGGATATGGTGATCGCCGCGCTTGGTTTTGATGCCGAAAACCTGCCCGCCCGCTGGGATACGCCCGATCTGACCACCACGCGCTGGGGCACGATCCGCACCGATGCGCGCCATGCCACCGCCCTGCCCGGCGTATATGCCTGTGGCGATATCGCGCGCGGCGCAAGCCTTGTGGTCTGGGCGATCCGCGACGGGCGCGAAGCGGCGCAGACCATGCTGGATCACATGGCGCAGACCGCGATTGCCGCTGAATAGATACTGAAACAGACCCTGTTCAAGAGAATCCGATGACCAAATATGATGCAAACTGGGCCCGGGCCGAGGCCGCCAAACGCGAATGGATGGCCGAAAACGGGCTGTTTCGGCACGAACACGAACATTCATCCTGCGGCGTCGGGCTGGTGGTATCGATCACGGGCCAGGCCAGCCGGCAGGTGGTGCAGCATGGCATTGATGCGCTCAAGGCCGTTTGGCACCGGGGCGCGGTCGATGCCGATGGCAAAACCGGCGACGGCGCCGGCATCCATGTGCAAATCCCCGTGCCGTTTTTCTATAGCCAGGTCGAACGCACCGGCCACAAACCCCGGATGAATGAATTGCTGGCCGTGGGGCAGATTTTCCTGCCGCGCAGCGATCTGGGCGCGCAGGAAACCTGCCGCACCATTGTCGAAACCGAAGTTCTGCGCATGGGGTATTACATTTATGGCTGGCGGCATGTGCCGGTGAATACCGATGTGCTGGGCGACAAGGCCAATGCCACCCGCCCCGAAATCGAACAGATCCTGATTTCCAACGCCCCCGGCGATGATCACGAAACATTCGAACGCAAGCTTTATGTCATCCGCCGCCGGATCGAAAAGGCCGCAACCAGCGCCGGGGTGCAGGGGCTGTATATCTGTTCGCTGTCGTGCCGTTCGATCATTTACAAGGGGATGATGCTGGCCGAACAGGTGGCGGAATTTTACCCCGATCTGCTGGATCCGCGGTTCGAATCGGCCTTTGCGATCTATCATCAACGCTATTCCACCAATACTTTCCCGCAATGGTGGCTGGCGCAACCCTTTCGGATGCTGGCGCATAATGGCGAAATCAACACGCTGCGCGGGAACCTTAACTGGTTGAAAAGCCATGAAGTCCGCATGGCGTCCCACGCGTTCGGCGATCTGGCCGAGGATATAAAACCCATCGTCCCGCAGGGATCATCCGACAGCGCCGCGCTTGATGCGGTGTTCGAGGTGATGGTGCGCGCCGGGCGCAATGCGCCGATGGCCAAAACCATGCTGGTGCCCGAGGCCTGGTCGAAAATGGACGCGATGCCCCAAGCCTGGCAGGATATGTATGCCTATTGTAACGCCGTGATGGAGCCATGGGACGGCCCCGCCGCCCTTGCCATGACCGATGGGCGCTGGGTCTGCGGGGGGCTGGATCGCAACGGGCTGCGGCCGATGCGTTATATCGTGACGGCGGATGGCCTGCTGATTGCGGGGTCGGAAACCGGGATGATCCCGGTCGATGAACAAAACATCCGCGAAAAAGGCGCGCTTGGCCCCGGGCAGATGATCGCCGTCGATATGATTGAGGGCGCGCTTTACCATGATGGCGCGATCAAGGATCGTCTGGCACAGGCCCAGCCCTTTGGCGAATGGGTCGAACGGGCCGTTGACCTTAGCCCCGCGCTGGATGCCCTGCCCGAAGTGGCGCTGTTCACCGGCGCCGATCTGCGCAAACGCCAGATTGCCGCCGGCTATTCGGTCGAGGAGCTGGAACATGTGCTGGCCCCGATGGCCGAAGAAGGCAAAGAGATGATCGCCTCGATGGGCGATGATACGCCGCTTGCGGTGCTGTCGGCGCAATATCGCCCGCTGAGCCATTTTTTCCGCCAGAATTTCAGCCAGGTCACCAATCCACCGATCGACAGCCTGCGCGAATCCCGGGTGATGAGCCTGCGCACCCGGTTCGGCAATCTGAAAAACGTGCTGGATGAAAACGCGAGCCAGACGGAAATTCTGGTGCTGGAAAGCCCGTTCATCGCCAATGCCGAATTTGACGAAATGATCCGCCAATTCGGCGATCAGGCCGCGTTTATCGATTGCACCTTTGGCCCCGAAGGGCTGGGGCCCGCCCTTGCACGTATCCGCAATGATGCCGAAGATGCCGTGCGTTCGGGCGCCGCGCATCTGGTGCTGAGCGATCAGCATCAATCGCAAACGCGCGTGGCCATGCCGATGATCCTTGCCACCAGTGCCGTGCATAGCTGGCTGACGCGCAAGGGGCTGCGCACCTTTTGTTCGATCAACCTGCGCAGTGCCGAATGTATTGATCCGCATTATTTCGCCGTTCTGATCGGCTGCGGGGCGACGACCGTGAACCCCTATCTGGCGCAGGATTCCATTGCCGAGCGGATCGAACGCGGGCTGATCGAGGGCAGCCTGCTTGAGGCCGTGCGCCGTTACCGCGCCGCGATTGACGCGGGCTTGCTGAAAATCATGTCCAAGATGGGGATTTCGGTTCTGTCATCCTATCGCGGCGGGCTGAATTTCGAAGCCGTGGGCCTGTCGCGGGCGATGGTGGCCGAATATTTCCCCGGTATGCATAGCCGCATTTCCGGCATCGGCATCAGCGGGATTCAAACGAAACTGGTCGAAGTGCACGCCGCCGGGTGGAAACAATCCGCGGGCGTGCTGCCCATCGGCGGTTTCTATAAAACCCGCCATAACAGCGAACGCCACGCATGGCAGGCGGGCAATATGCACCTGCTGCAAAGCGCCTGTGCGCAGGGGTCTTATCCGCTTTGGTCGCGCTATGCGCAGGCGATGCAGGCCAATCCGCCGATCCATCTGCGCGATCTGCTGGTGATCAAGCCGCTGGGCCAGCCGGTCCCGATCGAGGATGTCGAATCCATCACCGCCATTCGCAAACGTTTCGTAACCCCGGGCATGAGCCTTGGCGCCCTGTCGCCCGAGGCGCACAAGGCCCTGAATGTCGCGATGAACCGGATCGGCGCGAAATCCGACAGCGGCGAAGGCGGCGAAGACCCCGCGCATTTCCAGCCCGAATCCAATGGCGACAACCCGTCGGCAAAAATCAAACAGGTCGCATCGGGGCGTTTCGGTGTGACGGCGGAATATCTCAACCAATGCGAGGAATTGGAAATCAAGGTCGCCCAAGGCGCCAAACCCGGCGAAGGCGGCCAGTTGCCCGGGATCAAGGTGACCGAATTGATCGCCCGGCTGCGCCATGCAACCACCGGCGTGACGCTGATTTCCCCGCCGCCGCATCACGATATCTATAGTATCGAGGATCTGGCCCAGCTTATTTACGACCTGAAACAGATCAACCCGCGCGCCAAGGTCACGGTGAAACTGGTCGCGCAATCGGGTGTCGGCACCATCGCCGCCGGTGTGGCCAAGGCCAAGGCCGATATCATCCTGATTTCCGGCCATAACGGCGGCACCGGGGCCAGCCCCGGCACCTCGATCAAATTCGCGGGGCTGCCGTGGGAAATGGGCCTGTCCGAGGCGCATCAGGTGCTGGCGATGAACCATCTGCGCGACCGGGTGACATTGCGCACCGATGGCGGGCTGCGCACCGGGCGCGATATCGTGATCGCCGCGATGCTGGGGGCCGAGGAATTTGGCATCGGCACCGCCGCGCTGATCGCCATGGGCTGCATCATGGTGCGCCAATGCCAAAGCAATACCTGCCCCGTCGGCGTCTGCACGCAAGACGAAGCGCTGCGGGCCAAATTCACCGGATCGGCGGACAAGGTGGTGAACCTGATCAGCTTTTACGCGCAGGAAGTGCGTGAAATTCTGGCCGGCATCGGCGCGCGGTCACTGGCCGAGGTGATCGGGCGTGCCGATCTGTTGGCGCAGGTCAGCCGCGGGGCGTCGCATCTCGATGATCTCGATCTCAACCCGCTGCTGATTACCGTGGATGGCGGCGCACGCCTTGCGCTTGATCGCAACCGGCTGCGCAATGATGTGCCCGATACGCTCGATGCCCAGATCGTCGCCGATGCCGAACGTTTCCTGCAAGATGGCGAAAAAATGCAGCTTGCCTACGGCGTGCGCAACACCCAGCGCACCATCGGCACCCGAATTTCCAGCCATATCACCCGCCGTTTCGGGATGCGCAATGCGCTGCAGCCCGATCATCTGACGGTCAAACTGACCGGATCGGCGGGGCAATCGCTGGGGGCGTTTGCTGTGCCGGGGCTGATGCTTGATCTGGTGGGCGATGCGAATGATTACGTCGGCAAGGGGCTGTCAGGCGGGGTGATCGTGGTGCGCCCGCCCGCCGATAGTGCGCTGGTGGCGGCTGATAATGCGATCATCGGCAATACCGTGCTTTATGGTGCGACCGATGGCTATCTGTTTGCCGCAGGCCGCGCGGGCGAGCGTTTCGCCGTGCGCAATTCCGGCGCGAAAGTGGTGGTCGAGGGCTGCGGCAGCAATGGCTGCGAATATATGACCGGCGGCATGGCGGTGATTTTGGGCGATATCGGCGCGAATTTCGGCGCGGGCATGTCGGGGGGGATGGCGTATCTCTATGATCCCGCCGGGCGTGCCAGCGATCAGATCAATATGGACACGCTGATCACCAACCCGCTTGGCGCCGGGCATTGGCATGATGCGCTGCATGAACTGATCACCCGGCATGTGGCCCTGACCGGCAGCGCCCGGGGCGCGGATATCTTGCACAATTGGCAGACCGCGCGGCATGATTTCATTCAGATCTGCCCGCGCGAAATGCTGGCCCGCCTGCCCTATCCGCTGGCCGATGCCGCGCCCGTGCTATCGGCGGCGCAATAGCGCGATGGCGCTTGACCATCTGCTGCGCTTCATGGTCAACCTGCCGCCATGGCCAAAAAGACCCGCAAGACACCCGCCGCCAAGGCACCTGCGCCCCTGCGCAAACGGCTGCGCCGGCTGGCGCTGCGTGCGGTTGCGGGGCTGGGTGTGCTGGTGCTGGCGCTGGTGGTGCTGTTTGCCGTGATCAACCCGCGTATGACGTTTTATATGTGGCAGGAATCGCGATATTTGGGCGAAATTGATCATGAATGGATTGATTTCAAAGATATCGCCCCGGTGATGGCGCGCTCTGTCGTCGCGGCCGAGGATGCGAATTTCTGCCACCATTGGGGCTTTGACATGGATGCGATCCGCACCGCGCTGGATCAGGGCAGCCGGCGCGGGGCCTCCACCCTGTCGCAGCAGACGGTGAAAAACGTCTATCTCTGGCATGGGCGAAGCTGGCCGCGCAAAGCGGCCGAGGCGCTGATCACCCCCGTCGTCGAAACGATCTGGAGCAAGCGGCGCATTCTGGAGGTTTATCTGAACATCGCGGAATTTGACGAAGGCGTGTTTGGCGTGGGCGCCGCCGCGCGGCACTATTTCGGCACGACCCCCGATGCGCTGAGCGCGCGCCAAGCCGCGCTTCTGGCCGCCGTTCTGCCCAACCCCAAGGGCCGCAGCGCCGCGCGCCCCGATGATTTCACCGCCCGGCGCGCCACAAGCATTATTGACGGCGCGGCCACCATTCTTGCCGATGGGCGCGCCGCCTGTTTTGGCTAGCGGGCCGGCCTTTATCTGCCGGTTGGGGGAAAGACGGTTGAAAACCCGCCCCGAACCCGGCAAGACAGTCATAACCCCTGCATTTGAGTAGCCTTATGAACCGCCTTTTCCATGTTCCGCTGTCGCCATTTTGCCGCAAAGTGCGCCTGAGCCTTGCCGAAAAACGGATCGAGGTTGAACTGATCGAGGAACGCTATTGGGAAAAATCCGCCGATTTCCTGCGCCGCAATCCGGCGGGCAAGGTGCCGGTGCTGAAACTTGACGGGCGGCTGTTGTCCGAAAGCGCGGCGATCTGCGAATATGTCGAAGAAAAGTACCCCGAGCCGCCGCTCATGCCCAAAACCCCCGAAGGCCGCTATGAGGTGCGCCGGATCGTAAGCTGGTTTGACGATAAATTCCACCACGAGGTGACGTCCAAACTGCTTTATGAACGGGTGAACAAAAAGGTCAGCGGTCAGGGCTATCCCGATTCCACCAATGTCAAAGCGGGCGCGCGCGCGATCAAATACCATCTGGATTACATGGGCTGGCTGCTGGAACAACGCCGCTGGCTGGCGGGCGATGCGATGACTTTGGCCGATTTCGCCGCCGCCGCGCATCTTTCATCGCTCGATTACATCTCTGATGTGGATTGGAACCGGAATTCGGCGGTCAAGGATTGGTATGCCAAGATCAAATCCCGCCCGGCATTTCGCGCGATCCTGGCCGATCAGGTATCGGGTTTTCCGCCACCGCCCCATTATGCCGACCTTGATTTCTGATCCTGCCGCGCTGAAAGCGCGGCTGGCCGATCAGGCCATGGCCGAAGGGTTTGCGAAACTCGGCATTTGCCGCCCCGATGCGGTCCCCGACATTGCCGGGCGGCTGGATCAATTCGTGGCCGCCGGGCGCCATGGCCAAATGGGCTGGATGGCCGAGCGGATGCATTGGCGCGGCAACCCCGCCGCGCTCTGGCCCGAGGCCCGGTCCGTGATCATGCTGGCCGAACCCTATACCCCCGAACATGATCCGATGGCGGTGATGTCGCAGCCCGAAAGTGGTGCGATTTCCGTTTACGCGCAGAACCGCGATTATCATGATGTGTTAAAGAAACGGTTGAAACGGCTGGGCCGCTGGCTGATCGATACGGCGGGCGATGGCACCGAAATCAAGGTATTTGTCGATACCGCGCCGGTGATGGAAAAGCCGCTCGCCGCCGCCGCCGGGCTTGGCTGGCAGGGCAAACATACCAATCTTGTGGCGCGCGATCTGGGAAGCTGGTTTTTTCTGGGCGCGATCTTTACCACGGTGGAATTGCCCGTCGATCCGCCTGCGCGTGATCATTGCGGGGCGTGCCGGGCCTGTCTGGCCGCCTGCCCCACCAATGCGTTTCCCGCGCCCTATCAACTGGATGCCCGGCGCTGCATTTCATACCTGACGATCGAATATTCCGGGCCCGTGGCCGAGGAATTGCGCCCCGCTTTGGGCAATCACATCTATGGCTGCGATGATTGCCTTGCCGCCTGCCCGTGGAACAAATTCGCCGTCATCGCGCGCGAGGCCAAATATGCCGCGCGCGATGATCTTATTTCCCCGCCGCTGGGTGAATTGGCGGCGCTGGATGATGCGGCATTTCGGGCGCTGTTTTCGGGATCGCCGATCAAGCGGATCGGGCGTAACCGGTTCGTGCGCAACGTGCTTTATGCGATTGGCAACAGCGCGGACAGGGCGCTTTTGCCCGCGGCGCAAGCGCTGCTGGATGATCCCGATCCCGCCGTCGCGGATGCGGCGCAATGGGCCACATCCCGCCTTGCGGGCTGAAATCTTCACGAAAAATTTGTAATTGGGCGCTAGCCTGTTACCTTAGCCAAACCCGAACCGCGAAAGGAGGGTGTTATGTCCAGACATGTGCTTGATCATGATCACCGCGCCCACGGGACCGCGCAGGTGGCGCAATATGCCCGCATCACCCGCGCGCAAATGCCCAGCCGGGCCACCAAATTGCTGCAACGGCGCACGCCCGAACGCGGCGACAGCGCCCGGGTCAAGGCGTTCATCCAGATCGCGCGGGGCCGGCGCGTCTAGTCCGCGGTGATGCGGCGATACCATGGCAGTTGACCGGGGGCGCCAGCATGGGCCATCTGCATCCGATAGGCTTCGGCGGCGGGGCGAATGCCCGATGGCGCCTGATGCAGCGAATAGGGCCCGATCCGGTTGACGCCCACGAAATAGGTCACACGCACATCGCGGCCGCTGCGGTGGTAATCGAATACCGGCTCGATCTGATACATATCAAAGGCCGCGCGCAAACCCGGTTCCAGTTCCTGTTTCAGCCGCGCGGCATTGGCATTGCCGGTGTCGATGACGACCCGAACTTCGGGGCGGTTCATGCGCCCGGCGGCGCGCAGTTTTGTCGCCGTGATCGCCAGTGGCCGCAGCGTGGGATCGCCCGTCAGCCAGTAAAGCGCCAGCATCGCGCTGGCCGGGGTGACAATCAGCGCCGCAATCACGGACAGAAGCAGGGAATTACGTCGAAACATCGGCTAAATCCGGCAGGTGGTTTTCCCCATCCTGCCGGATAATCATTTACCGATGATGAACGGTCTAGCTGCGCACCAGCTTTTCGTAGCTTTGCGCGATATCGCGGGCCAGGGCGCCGACCTCAAAATTATAATCGCCGATCTGGCCCACGGGGGTGACCTCGGCGGCGGTGCCGGTCAGCCAGCATTGCTCGAACCCTTCCAGCTCGGCGGGCTGGATGTGGCGTTCATGCACGGTGATGCCACGATCGCGCAGCATGCCCACAACGGTTTGGCGGGTAATGCCATCGAGGAAGCAATCAGGCAGGGGCGTATGCACCTCGCCATCCTTGACAAAGAAAATATTCGCCCCGGTCGCCTCGGCCACATAGCCGCGATAGTCGAACATCATCGCATCCGAACAACCCTTGGCCTCGGCCGCATGTTTGGACATGGTGCAGATCATGTAAAGCCCGGCAGCCTTGGCGGCAGAGGGAATGGTTTCAGGCGAAGGCCGTTTCCATTTGGAAATATCAAGCTTCGCCCCCTGCATTTTCGCATCGCCATAATAGGCGCCCCATTCCCAGGCCGCGACCGCCATCCGCACCGGGTTGCGCAATGAGGCGACGCCCATATCTTCGCCGGCGCCGCGCCATGCGATCACGCGGACATAGGCATCATCCCAACCATTGGCGCGCAGCACATCGTATTTCGCGGCTTCGATCTGATCGACGGAATAGGGGATATCCATATCCAGCAGCTTGCCGGAATTGAGCAGCCGTTCCGAATGTTTGACCGATTCAAAGATTTTGCCGTTATAGCAGCGCTCGCCCTCAAACACGGAGGACGCATAATGCAGCGCATGCGTAAGCAGATGGACCTTGGCATCGCGCCATTCGACCAGCTTGCCATCCATCCAGATCTTTCCGTCGCGGTCTTCGTAAGTCCCTGTCATGCCGATGCTCCAATGCCGAAAGTTGCGCGAATTAGGACCGTTACGGACATAATGTTGCGCAGATTATGCGTTTCGGTAGCAATTGATTCTTGGAATGTCAATAAGGCTGACTTAAACTGACCGCAGATTATATGGAGACCGCCATGGTGGATACGCGCGGCACATCGGCGCAAAACAACAGCGAAAACCTGTTGTTCCTGACCGAAGAACAGCTTCGCAAAGGGATCGAGGCGATGTATTTCGCCTATCGCGGATTCACCGCCGATCCCGACCGGATTTTGGATGAATATGGCTATGGCCGCGCGCATCATCGTGCCGTCCATTTCATCAGCCGCAGCCCCGCCACCACGGTCAGCAATCTGTTGGCGATTTTGGGGGTGACCAAGCAATCGCTGAACCGGGTGCTGCGCACGCTGATCGATGACGGGCTGGTCGAAAGCCATGTCGGCAAACGCGACAAACGCGAACGGCACCTGTTCCTGTCGGAAAAAGGCATGGCGTTTGAGCGCAAATTGTCCGAGGCCCAGCGCACCCGGATGCGTGCTGCCTATCGCGCGGCGGGGCCCGAAGCGGTGCGTGGTTTTCGCAAGGTGCTTGAGGAAATGATGGACCCGGAATTGCGCCGGCATTTTCACGCCCAGACAGATAAGGACGGCGGGGCATGAATGCCTCGGTGGCACATCTGCTGATCATCGATGATGACGCGCGTATCCGCAGCCTGTTGCAGAAATTCCTGATCCGGCAGGGATTCATGGTCAGCACCGCGCGCGACGCGGCCCATGCGCGGCGGCTGCTGTTGGGGTTGGAATTCGATCTGATCGTGCTGGATGTGATGATGCCGGGCGAAGATGGTATCAGCCTGACCCGCGCGCTGCGCCACGATATCGCCACGCCCATTTTGCTGCTGACCGCGCGCGGCGATACGTCGGATCGGATTGCGGGGCTGGAAGCGGGGGCGGATGATTATGTCGCCAAACCGTTCGAGCCGCGCGAATTGCTGTTGCGGATCAACGCCATTTTGCGCCGGGTGCCGCATGTGGCCGCTGAACCCAAGATCAAATATCTGACGCTTGGCCCGGTGCGCTATGATGTCGAACGTGGCGAATTGTGGCAAGGCGACGACGTCGTGCGTCTGACCGCGACCGAGGCGCAGTTGATGCGCATTTTCACCGCCCATGTGGGCGAGCCCGTCAGCCGGGTTGAACTGGTGGAACAACTGGGCCGCGATGGCGGGCAGGCGCAGGAACGCGCCATCGATGTGCAGATCACCCGCCTGCGTCGCAAGATCGAATCCGATCCCCGCCAGCCCCGCTATCTGCAAACCGTGCGCGGCGAAGGCTATATGCTTTCGCCCGATTGAACCGGATAACGCCATGACTACCGCGCTTTTCACCCATGCCGATTGCCATCGCCACCTGATGCCGCCGGGCCATCCGGAATCGGTGGCGCGGCTGGCCGCCGTGGATGCGGCGCTGGCGGGATTCGATCTGTTGCGTCCGGATGTGCCGATGGGGCAGGGCGGTGATATCCTGCGCGCCCATCCGCAAAGCCATATCGATGCGCTCGCCGATGCCGTGCCCGATGCGGGTTTTGCCGCGATCGATGGCGATACGTTCCTGTCACCCGGATCGCTTGATGCGGCCTTGCGCGGGGTGGGGGCGATCTGCGCGGCTGTGGATCTGGTGCTGGCGGGCGGGGCCAGCAATGCCTTTGTCGCCGCACGCCCGCCGGGCCATCATGCCGAACGCGAACAGGCCATGGGGTTTTGCCTGTTCGGCACTGCTGCGATCGGGGCGCTGCGCGCGCTTGATCATCACGGGTTGGCACGCGTCGCGATCATCGATTTCGATGTGCACCACGGCAATGGCACGCAGGATATCGTGTGGAACGATCCGCGGATCTGTTTCGCTTCGACCCATCAGATGCCGCTTTATCCCGGCACGGGTGCGGCATCGGCGCGCGGCGCGCATGGCCAGATCCTTAACCATCCGCTTGCGCCCGGCAGTGGCGGCGCGGCCATGCGCGCGGCCTATGATGATGTGATCTTGCCCGCTGTTGCACGCTTTGCCCCCGAATTGATCGTGGTGTCCGCCGGTTTCGATGCCCATGCCGACGATCCGCTGGCCAATCTGAACTGGTCCACCGATGATTTCCGCTGGCTGAGCGGGCGCATCTGCGACATTGCGGATCAGTGCTGCACGGGGCGTGTGGTCTCGACACTCGAAGGCGGGTATGATCTTGCTGCGCTGGGTGCATCCGTTGCAGCCCATGTCGAAACATTGAAGGAGCGGGGCGCATGAATCAAAAGCCTGTCACCGAAATGAGCTTTGAAGAAGCCATGGCCGAGCTTGAGCGCGTCGTAGGCCAGTTGGAACGCGGCGATGTGCCGCTTGAGGATTCGATCCGCCTTTATGAACGCGGGGCCGAGCTGAAAAACCGCTGCGATGTGAAACTGAAAGAGGCCGAAGAAAAAGTCGCGCGGATTACGCTTGACCGCGACGGCCAGCCCAATGGCACCGCCCCCGTCGAAGGGCTGTAAAACACCCATGTTCGAACAGCGCCTGAACCAATATGCCGATCTGGTGGCCGCCCATCTGCGCGACACGCTTGCCCCCATGGGCGATATGGATGTGGTCGAGGCGATGCGCTATGCCTGCCGGGGCGGCAAACGGCTGCGCGCCTTTCTGGTGATCGAGGGCGCGGCGCTGCATGGGATCGCGCCCGAACAATCCGTCTGGGCCGCTGCCGCGGTCGAGGCGATGCACGCCTATTCGCTGGTGCATGACGATCTGCCGGCAATGGATAATGACGATCTGCGCCGGGGCCAGCCCACCGTGCACGTGAAATGGAACGATGCGACCGCGATTCTGGCCGGTGATGCGCTGCAAACGCTGGCGTTTGAATTGCTGGCCGCGCCGGAAACCTGCCCCGATCCCGCGATCCGGCTGGCGCTGATTGCCACGATGGCGCGCGCGGCCGGCGCACAGGGCATGGTGTTGGGGCAAGCGCAGGATATCGCCGCCGAAACCGCGCCCATGCCGCTTGATCTGCTGGGCGTGATGGAATTGCAGGCCAATAAAACCGGCGCGCTGATCCGTTGGTCGGCGGAATCCGGTGCGCTGCTGGCGGGCGCCGATCCCGGCCCGCTTGGGGCCTATGCCCGCGCGCTGGGGCTGGCGTTTCAGATTGCCGATGACATATTGGATGTCGAAGGTGACGCCGCCCATACCGGCAAGCGCGTGGGCAAGGACGCGGCCGCGAACAAGGCCACATTCGTGTCGCTTTTGGGGCTGGATGATGCCAAACGCCGTGCGCAGACGCTGGTGGATGACGCCTGCGACGCGCTATATCCCTATGCAGACCGCGCGGAAAGCTTGCGACAAGCGGCCCGTTTCGTTATCTCGCGCAAAGCCTGATGGCCCAGCCACCCCCGGCAGAGAGCACGCATTACATGACCCAACGCCCTTCCACCCCGTTACTCGATCGCATTCACACGCCCGCGGATATGA
>Ga0265293_10008232_pt1 | contig 15553 bp, 16 predicted proteins | sample Munlanlewell138R_FD_192505 | JGI IMG/M metagenome (GOLD analysis project Ga0265293, IMG submission 192505) | Leachate microbial communities from a municipal landfill in Southern Ontario, Canada - Leachate well 138R | ecosystem: Engineered > Solid waste > Landfill > Unclassified | place: Canada...
ACGGCCGATGGCCCCGAAGGGGCGAGGGGCTGGATGCCCCGAGTCAAACCGGCACGCCGGTTCGATCAGATGCGGTAAAAATGCAGTTTCGGAAGAGTGGCCGAGCGGTTTAAGGCACCGGTCTTGAAAACCGGCGTAGTGGCGACACTACCGTGGGTTCGAATCCCACCTCTTCCGCCAATATTTTCAATCACTTACATCCGAAAAAATCGAGCTGTCACGGGGGCACAATCAAGGCGGAAACCCCGTTTGTGACCGGAAGTGTGACAAACGCGGGCCGAAAAGAGGCCCCTACTGCCACGCCAGAACGCCCGCGCCACGCATCCATCACAGGCGGCCTGCAGGATGAAGACACTGCTGTTGTTCATCACCACTGCACTGGCGGAAATCATCGGTTGTTACCTGCCCTGGCTGTGGCTCAAGCAGGGCCGCTCTGCCTGGTTGCTGGTACCGGCCGCCGCAAGTCTGATGCTGTTCGCATGGTTGCTGACGCTCCACGGTACGGCGGCTGGGCGGGTGTATGCGGCCTACGGCGGGGTCTATATCGGCATCGCGGTGCTGTGGCTGTGGGCGATTGACGGCGTACGGCCCACGCCTTGGGATATCGCCGGGGTGCTGGTGGCGCTGACGGGCATGGGCATCATCATGTTCCAGCCACGCTGATCTCCATCATGTGCAAGGATTGACCTCCCTCAAACCATCGCCGGCCGCCGCCTGTCATCGTGGTGCCGGTCCTGAAGGAGAGATCGCCATGTACAAGACCATCCTGGTTCCCACCGACGGCTCGGAGCTGTCGCTGCAGGCGGCTGATGCCGCCATCGCGCTGGCAAAATCACTGGATGCAAAGCTGGTAGCGTGGAGCGGCGTGGAGATCTACACGCTGCCATTCGCCGAGCAGGCCTATATCGACCAGACCCTGTACCAGGAACAGGCCGAGCGCCAGGCGCGCGACAATGCCGATGCGGTTGCGGCGCGGGCGCAGGCCGCCGGGGTGCCGTGCAAGGCGCTGACCGGTTCCGCCGATTCGGCGTGGGAAGGCATCATCGACGCGGCGGAAAACCATGGCTGCGATCTGATTTTCATGGCTTCGCACGGGCGTCGTGGCCTGGCCGCTCTGGTGCTGGGCAGCGAAACCCAGAAGGTGCTGACGCACACCAAGATTCCGGTGATCGTCTACCGCTGACAGCGCAGCATGGACGCGGATCGGCGCGCTTCAGGCCGCGCCGATCGCCATGCCGCAGCCGGTGGCAAGCTCAAGAAAACCGGGAAACGAAGTCGCGACGGTTTCGCAGCCTTCGATCCGCACCGGTGCCGACGCCAATTGCGCTGCGACCACGAAACTCATCGCGATGCGGTGATCGTGGTGTGCCTGCACCTGCGCACCGCCCAGCGCCGTGCCACCGTGGATGACCGCCCCATCCGGGGTTTCATCCACACGCGCGCCCATCGCACGCAGGCCGGTGGCCATCACCGCGATGCGGTCCGATTCCTTGACCCGCAGCTCGGCCGCACCGCGCACCACGGTCGTGCCCGAGGCCACCGCCGCGGCGATGAACAGCACCGGGAACTCGTCAATCATGTCCGGCACGATGGCTTCCGGGATTTCGGCGCCATGCAGCGGCGCGTGCCGCACCCACAGGTCGGCGACCGGTTCACCGCCCTCCTCGCGCGCATTGCGTTCGACGATGTCCGCGCCCATCAGGCGCAGCGCGTAAATCAGGCCGGTGCGGCGTGGATTCATGCCGACGCCTTCCAGCAACAGCTCCGAGCCGGGCACGATGCTGGCGGCGACCAGGAAGAATGCGGCCGAGGAAAAATCGCTCGGCACCACGATGTCCGCCGCGTGCAAGCGATGCCCGCCGCTCAAACGCGCCTGGCCCGGGGAAAATTCGATCGGCCAGCCGAGCGCGGCCAGCATCCGTTCGGTGTAGTCGCGAGTAGGGTGCGGCTCGCGCACCACGGTTTCACCATTCGCGTAGAGGCCTGCGAGCAGCAGCGCGGATTTGACCTGTGCACTGGCCACCGGCAGGTCGTATTCGACGCCCGAAAGCGCTTGCCCGCCGTGGATGTACAGCGGCGGCTGGCCATTGTCCGCTGTGTCGATGCGTGCACCCATGCGCGCCAGCGGCTCGGTGACGCGGCGCATCGGGCGTTTGGACAGGGATTCATCGCCAATCAGCACGCTGTCGAAACGCTGCCCGGCCAACAGTCCGGCCAGCAGGCGCATGCCGGTGCCGGCGTTGCCGCAATTGATTGGCGCCGAAGGCGGCTTCAGTCCATCAATGCCGACACCATGCACGCGCTTGCGTCCGGGGCCGTCCTCGTCGATCCGCACGCCCATAGCGCGGAACGCCGCAGCGGTGGCGAGGGTGTCTTCGCCTTCGAGAAAGCCCGAGACATGGCACACACCGTCGGCCAGCGCACCGAGCATCATCGCGCGGTGCGAGATCGACTTGTCGCCGGGAACGCGGAGGCTTCCGCGCAGGGGATGGCCGCGTTGGGCCAGCCAGTCAATCGATGTGCTCATCCACGATCACCCAATTCCATGCTGCAAGCATTCCGATCCCGATTACGGCTCCCTGATTCCGGATTCGCGGTATCACCCGTCAAGGCACTGCTACCGGATAGGAACCCAGCACCTTGACCGTGGCGGCATGGGCTTCCAGTTCGGCCAGCGCACTCTTCATCGCCTCGTCTTCGACATGGCCGGCAAGGTCGATGAAGAAGGCGTATTCCCACTTGGCCTGGTGCGAGGGCCGCGATTCGATCCGGTTCATGCTGATGCCGTGCCGCGCGAACGGGCTGAGTACGTCGAACAGCGCGCCGGGTTTATCGTGGATGAAGACCAGCACCGAAGTGCGGTCGTGGCCGGAGGGCGGGAAGATCTGGCGGCCGATGACGAGGAAGCGCGTGGTGTTTTCCTTGTCGTCGTGGATCGGCTGTGTGATGACCTTCTTCAGCCCGTACACGTGCCCTGCACTCTCGCCGCCGATTGCGGCCGCGTCATCGGCATTGCGTGCGCGGCGTGCGCCCTCGGCATTGCTGGAAACGGGAATCTTCTCCACCTTCGGCAGGTTCGCGCGCAGCCAGCCGGCGGTCTGCGCGAATGATTGCGGATGCGCGTAGATGCGTTCGATATCCTCGATCCGGCCGCTGCGCGAGAGCAGGTACTGGTGTACGCGCAGTTCCACCTCGCCGCAGATTTTCAGGCCCGAGGTCAGGAACATGTCGAGCGTGACCTGGATCGTGCCCTGCCCGGAGTTCTCCACCGGCACCACACCGAAATCGGCGCTGCCGCTTTCCACTTCCTGGAACACTTCCTCGATGCTGGCCAGCGGCAGGCCATGCGCGGAGCGGCCGAAATGCTTGAGCACGGCCTGCTGGCTGAACGTGCCTTCCGGGCCGAGGAAGCCGATCTTCAGCGGCTCCTGCTGGGCCAGGCAGGCCGACATGATTTCGCGGAAGACGTGCACCAGCACTTCGTCGGTCAGGGGGCCTTCGTTGCGGTCCACCACCATGCGCAGCACCTGCGCCTCGCGCTCGGGCCGGTAATAGTCCACCGCGGCAGCAAGCTTGCCCTTGGCCTTGCCGACCTGCAGCGCGAAGCCGGCGCGTTCGGCGATCAGCGCCTGGATGTTGCGGTCGATGGCATCGATGCGTTCACGCACCTGCGCCAGTTGCGGCGGCGGCGCCGGCTTTTCCTGCGCGGGTTTGGCGGCCTTCGCGGGTTTGTCCACCACTGTCCTGCCCTTGTGCTTGCCTGCTGCCATGTGAGTTCAAATCCCGTGGATCGTGGATGGTGCGAAACCGTGCTCAACCGTAGCGTTGCGCGAAGTCACGCATGAACGCGACCAGCGCATCGACGCCTTGTTGCGGCATCGCGTTGTAGATCGAGGCGCGCATGCCGCCCAGCACACGGTGCCCCTTGAGCGCGAGCAGGCCGGCGGCATTGGATTCCTGCAGGAACAGGGCGTCCAGCCGCGCATCGTGCAGCACGAACGGCACGTTCATGCGCGAACGTGCGGCGGGATCGACCTCGTTGCGGTAGAACCCGCCGGAGGCGTCGATCGCGGCATACAGCGTGGCCGCCTTGCGGTCGTTGGCCTGCGCGATGGCCGCCAGCCCGCCCTGCGCCTTCAGCCACTGGAACACCAGCCCGGCCAGATACCAGGCGAACGTCGGCGGCGTGTTCAGCATCGAGTTTTCGGCGGCGTGCGCGGCGTAATCGAAGATGCGCGGCACGCGTCCCGCAGTGCGTTCCAGCAGGTCCTGGCGCACGATCATGATCACCAGTCCGGCCGGGCCGATGTTCTTCTGCGCGCCGGCGTAGATCAGCCCATAACGCGAGACATCCAGGGGTCGCGAAAGAATGTTCGAGGACATGTCGGCGACCAGCGGCACCGCGCCGGTATCCGGGGTTTCGTGGAACTCCACGCCGTGGATGGTTTCATTCGAGGCGATGTGCACATAGGCCGCATCCTCGCGCAGCTGCCATTGCGCGCGCGGCGGAATCGAGCGGAAACCATCGGCTTCACTGCTGGCGGCGATATGTGTCTGCACGAAATGCTGCGCTTCGCCGACCGCCTTGCTACTCCAGGCGCCGGTGACCACGTAATCGGCCGATTGCCCGGACGTAGCCAGATTCATCGGAATCTGCGCGAAATGCTGGGTCGCGCCGCCTTGCAGGAATAGCACGCGGTAGTTGTCCGGCACCTGCAGCAGCTCGCGCAGATCCGCTTCAGCCTGCGCCGCCATCGCTTCAAAAGCCTTGCCGCGGTGCGACAACTCCATCACCGATGCGCGTTCACCACCCCACTCCAGCAGCTCCTGCTGCGCCTGGTGCAGCACCGGCTCCGGCAAGGTTGCCGGGCCAGCGCTGAAATTGAACGCGCGCGCCATCTTCGACCACTCCGCGACAAGGGACCGGCAGGCTAGCATGACGCAGCGCAACAAGAGAACCGGAAAGCGCCACCCCGCAAGGCCGTCAGCAGATCAACGCCCGGAACTGGCGGCAAGCGCGAAATCCAACGCCGCACAGACCGCCGCCGCCTGTGCATCGTTGCACTGCTGCGGTGTGGCGCGCGGGCTATCCGGGTAGACCTCGGTAGTGGTGGTGTAGCGCGCGCCGGTGATGCCGGCGCACAGGCCCAGCGACACCAGCGGATATTCGATGACACCCGGCGCCACCACCGGCGAACCGATGATGGTGCCGTCCGGATCAGCCGGCGCGATATGGGTCACCTTCGCCACCGCTTCGATGATCGCCTGCTGGAAGGCTGGCTGCGGATTGACGCTGTCATCGACCAGATAGAAACCATCGGGAATCGTGCCCGGCGTGAACGGCTTGCCATCGCGTGCGGCCAGCGCCGGGCGGAACTGGCTTTCGTCCGAATCCGTGGTTTCGTGCAGGTCCACATGCAGCAGGAAACGCCCTTTGAACGGTGCCACCAGCTGCATCAGCGCGGCCGATTCGGGCACGCTGGTATCCGGGGTGAAGGAGCGGTTCGGATCGCGCGCGTCGCGGTTCCAGCGGTGGATGCGTTCGTAGGCCCAGGGACTGACACACGGCACGACGAGAAGATTGATGCGATCCCGGTAATCGTCTGCGTGACGCTCGAGGAACTGCAACGCACCATGCACGCCGGAAGTCTCGTAGCCGTGCACGCCCCCGGTCACCAGCACCATCGGCAGGGCCGGATCGTGTTCCCGGCTGCGCAGCGCATACAGCGGATACGGCTGCTCTGGATCAGCCACTTCGCCGTACTGGATCACCTCGAAACGTTCGCGCAAGGCATCGATCCGGCTCACGACCTCGTCGGCATAGCCACGCTGGCGGCGCTGCGTGGCGCGCCAGGTTTCCACTTCCTGCGGGCCCCAGGGCACGCCGGGCGTACCGATCGGAAAGTGTGTGTTTTCTGACATCGGAGATCTCCAGCCAAGACACCGGATGGCGGTGTAAAAATACGGCACAGACCAGCGCCTGCGGGGTTATTCTGCGCCAACGCGCCGGATGAAACCGGGCAGCGCAGACGACCAGTCTGTGCCAAACGCGCAAACCGGTACAAGCGCGCACCGTCCTCGCAGCTTCTTTAACTGCCGCCTTTTTCTGCTTGACCCATACCGACCCGCTGACTACCCTTTATCGCTGAATCGCGATAAAGGGATGCCTTGTGGATCTGGATGCCTGGTCGGCCTGCCTGCGGGTGCTTTCCGACACCACCCGCGTGCGCCTGCTGACACTGCTGGAGCGCGAAGAACTGACCGTGGCCGAACTGGCCGCGATCACCCGGCTGGCACAGCCGCGCGTGTCCACGCATCTGGCGCGGCTGAAGGAACACGGTCTGGTGCGCGACCGGCGCGCCGGCGTTTCGGCCTACTACCGCTTCGCCGAAGACGACATGGACCAGGCCCAGCGCGCGCTGTGGAAAGCGCTGTCCGACGGCGCCGACGACCCCTTGCTGCGCGCCGATGCCGAGCGCCTGCCGGACGTGCTCGCGGCCCGTGCCAGCGAACAGAACTGGGCCGATTCGGTCGCCGGCGACATGGAGCGGCACTATTCGCCCGGCCGCACCTGGGAAGCGCTGGCGCGCGCCGCACTGCAACTGGTCAAACCCGGCGATGTGCTCGATATCGCCTCCGGCGACGGCGTACTGGCCGAACTGCTGGCACCGCGCGCCAAACGCTACGTCTGTCTGGATTCCAACCCGCGCGTGGTCGCGGCCGCGCGCGAGCGACTCAAGCCGTTGTCCAACGTCGACGTCATCGAAGGCGACATGCACCACATGGATTTCCCGGACGCCAGCTTCGATCTGGTGCTGCTGATGCATGCCCTCACCTATGCCGACAAACCCGCCGCGGCATTGGCCGATTCGGCCCGCGTTTTGCGCCCCGGCGGGCAGCTCATCGCCACTACGCTGCATCGCCACGAGCACCGCAGCGTGATCGAGCCCTATGGCCACGCCAACCTCGGTTTCACCGTCGATGAGTTGTCCGCACTGGCCGAGCGCGCCGGTTTGGTCGTGGATACCTGCAAGATCATCACGCAGGAGAAGCGACCTCCGCATTTCGAAGTGGTTTCGCTGCTGGCCCACCACCCGTGAGCGCCCTGCCCTGGTTGAATCCGGCGCGTGTCGCTGCGCTTGAAGCCGCGCTGCAACAGCGCATCGTTGTTCTGGATGGCGGCATGGGTACGATGATCCAGCAGTGGAAGCTGGAGGAGCCGGATTACCGCGGCGAACGCTTTGTCGAAGGTTGCGACAGCCTCCAGGCCCACGTACAGCCACATACCCATGGCGCCGGCTGCAATCACGATCTGAAAGGCAACAACGATCTGCTGATCCTGAGCCGCCCGGACCTCATCGCCGGCATCCACACGGCCTATCTGGAGGCCGGTGCCGACCTGATCGAAACCAACACCTTCAACGCCACCGCGATCAGCCAGGCCGACTACCACCTGCAACATCTGGCCGCCGAACTGAACCGCGAGGGCGCGGCGCTGGCGCGGCGCTGCTGCGATGCAATGGAAGCAAAAACCCCGGAGCGCCCGCGTTTCGTGGTCGGCGTGCTCGGTCCCACCAGTCGCACCGCCTCCATCAGCCCGGACGTCAACGACCCGGGTTTCCGCAACATCGATTTCGACACCCTGCGCACGATCTACCGCGAAGCCATCGACGGCCTGATCGACGGCGGCGCCGACATCCTGATGGTGGAAACCGTGTTCGACACGCTCAATGCCAAGGCCGCGCTGTACGAGATCGAGGAAGCCTTCGACGCACGCGGCGGGCGCCTGCCGGTGATGGTCTCGGGCACGATCACCGATGCCTCCGGCCGCACCCTGTCCGGCCAGACCGCCGAAGCCTTCTACGCCTCGATCTCGCACGGCAAGCCGCTGGCCGTGGGCCTGAACTGCGCGCTCGGCGCCAGGGAACTGCGCCAACACGTGGAAACCCTCGCGCGCGTCGCGCAGACCCACGTCAGCGCGCACCCCAACGCTGGCCTGCCGAACGCCTTCGGCGAATACGACGAAACCCCGGAGGAAACCGCCGCCACGCTGAAGGAGTTCGCGCAATCGGGGCTGCTCAACATCGTCGGCGGCTGCTGCGGCACCACGCCCGAGCACATCCGCGCAATCGCCGAGGCCGTGCGGGGACTTCCACCGCGTCCCGTCCCCGGCCGGGAGTCCGTCGTCGCATGAACACCAGGCCGCGCCACACCCGCCTCTCCGGCCTTGAGCCGCTGCTGATCACACCGGAGCTGCTGTTCGTCAACGTCGGCGAACGCACCAACGTCACCGGCAGCGCGCAGTTCAGGAAGCTGATCAAGGAGGAGCGTTACGCCGAGGCGGTCGAGGTGGCACGCCAGCAGGTCGAGAACGGCGCGCAAATCCTCGACGTCAACATGGATGAGGGTCTGATCGATTCGGAAAAGGCGATGACGCGCTATCTGAACCTGATCATGTCCGAGCCGGACATCGCGCGCATCCCGATCATGGTGGACTCGTCCAAGTGGAGCGTGATCGAAGCCGGGCTGAAGTGCCTGCAGGGCAAGGGCGTGGTCAATTCGATCTCGCTGAAGGAAGGCGAAGCCCAGTTCATCGAGCAGGCGCGCAAGGTGCGCCGCTATGGCGCCGCCGCCGTGGTCATGGCCTTCGACGAGGACGGCCAGGCCGACACCTGCGCGCGCAAGGTCGAGATCTGCACCCGCGCCTACAACATCCTGACCGAAGAAGTCGGCTTTCCGCCCGAAGACATCATCTTCGACCCCAACATCTTCGCCATCGCCACCGGCATCGAGGAACACAACAACTACGCAGTGGATTTCATCGAGGCCACCCGCATCATCAAGGCCACGCTGCCGCATTGCCATGTCTCCGGCGGCGTTTCCAACGTCAGCTTCTCGTTCCGCGGCAACGAGGTCGTGCGCCAGGCGATCCATGCGGTGTTCCTGTACCACGCCATCGCCGCCGGCATGGACATGGGCATCGTCAACGCCGGCGCGCTGCCGATCGTCGACGACCTTGATCCGGAACTGCGCGAACGGGTCGAAGACGTGGTGCTGAACCGGCGCGACGATGCCACCGAACGCCTGCTGGAAATCGCCGAGCGCTACCGCAAGCGCGGCAAGAAGGACCCCAATGCCGACCGCGACCGCCTAGCCTGGCGCGACGCGCATGTGCACGCGCGGCTGTCGCATGCGCTGGTGCACGGCATCGACGAATTCGCCGAAGCCGATACCGAGGAAGCCCGCCTGCTGGCCGCGCGTCCGCTGGACGTGATCGAAGGCCCGCTGATGGACGGCATGAACGTGGTCGGCGACCTGTTCGGCGCCGGCAAGATGTTCCTGCCGCAGGTGGTCAAATCCGCGCGGGTGATGAAGAAGGCCGTGGCGCACCTGCTGCCCTTCATCGAAGCGGAAAAACTCAAGACCGGCGACACCGGCAAATCCAACGGCAAGATCGTCATGGCCACGGTCAAGGGCGATGTGCACGACATCGGCAAGAACATCGTCGGCGTGGTGCTGGCCTGCAACAACTTCGAGGTCATCGACCTGGGCGTGATGGTGCCGTCGCAGAAGATCCTGGACACCGCCATCGCCGAGAACGCCGACATGATCGGTCTCTCCGGCCTGATCACACCCTCGCTGGAGGAAATGGGCCACGTCGCGCGTGAAATGCAGCGCCAGGGCTTCACGCTGCCGCTGCTGATCGGCGGCGCCACCACCTCGCGCGCGCATACCGCGCTGAAGATCGAACCGCACTACAAAGGCCCGACGGTCTGGGTCAAGGATGCCTCGCGCGCCGTCGGCGTGGCGCAGTCGCTGGTATCGCCCGAGCTGATCGAAGATTTCGTCGCCCGCACCCGCGCCGACTATGCCGAAGTGCGCGAACGCCACCGCAACCGCAGCAGCACGCGCCTGGTGTCGCTGGGCAAGGCACGCGGCCAGCGCTTCGACGGCGACTGGCAGAACCACACGCCGCCGGCCCCGCGCCAGCCCGGCATCCATGTCTTCGACGACTACCCACTGACCGAACTGGTCCCCTTCATCGACTGGTCGCCGTTCTTCAACGCCTGGGAACTGGCCGGCCGCTTCCCGGCCATCCTGACCGACGACATCGTCGGCACCCAGGCCAGCGAACTGTTCCGCGATGCACAGGCGATGCTGAAGCAGATCGTCGAGGAAAAATGGCTGCGCGCAAGTGCCGTGATCGGCTTCTGGCCGGCAAACAGCGTCGGCGATGATGTGGAGGTGATCGTGGCCGATCACCGGGAATCGGGAATTGGGAATCGGGAATCGTCGGAACCCGCATCCCCAATCCCCAATCCCCAATCCCATCGCTCTCTGCATTTCCTCCGCCAGCAAGTCGACAAACCCGCCGAACGCCCGGATTTCTGCCTGGCCGATTTCATCGCGCCGAAGGACTCGGGCAAGCAGGACTGGATCGGTGGCTTCGCGGTCACCGCCGGGCATGGCATCGACGCCCACATCGCGCGCTTCGAAGCGGATCACGACGACTACAACGCGATCCTGCTCAAGGCTCTGGCCGACCGCCTCGCCGAAGCCTTCGCCGAACACCTGCACCAGCGGGTGCGGCGCGAGTTCTGGGGTTATGCACCCGACGAGACGCTAGAAAACGAGGCCCTGATCGACGAGAAGTACCTCGGCATCCGCCCCGCGCCCGGCTATCCGGCCTGCCCGGACCACACCGAAAAGGACACCCTGTTCTCGCTGCTGGATGTCACCGCGCGCACCGGCATCGAACTGACCGAAGGCTATGCGATGGTGCCCACCGCCGCCGTTTCCGGCTGGTACTTCTCGCACCCGCGCAGCCAGTATTTCGTCGTCGGCCGGCTCACCAAGGAACAGGTCTCCGACTACGCCAAACGCAAAGGCTGGACGATGGCCGAAGCCGAACGCTGGCTCGCACCGAATCTGGATTACGACCCGGACTGAACACCTGCACCCGGCGCACCACCGACAAATCCCCCCCCGCACGCCATAATGTCCGGTCACTGCAAAGGAGCCCGCCATGCCTTCATTCGACGTCGTATCCAAGCTGGACGACCACGAGCTGACCAACGCCGTGGACCAGGCCAATCGCGAGCTGGACAAACGCTTCGATTTCAAGGGCAGTGGCGCCAGCTTCGAGCTGGGTGAAAACCTCGTCACGCTCAAGGCCGATGCCGAGTTCCGCCTCAAGCAGATGCAGGAAATCCTGCTGCAACGCCTGGCCGCGCGTGGCATCGACATCCGCTGCGCGGATATCAAGGAGCCGGACACCAATCTGGCCAGCGCGCGTCAACAGATCGTGCTCAAACAGGGCATTGACCAACCGCTGGGCAAGAAGATCGTAAAGCTGCTGAAGGATTCAGGTCTCAAGGTCCAGGCCCAGATCCAGGGCGACCAGCTGCGCGTCACCGGAAAAAAGCGCGACGACCTGCAGGAAGCCATCGCCTTTTTGCGCAAGGCCGATGTGGACATGCCGCTGCAGTTCGAAAACTTCCGCGACTGAGCCCGCACAGGAGCCGGCACCATGCTGCCACCGATCAACCTCCAGGCCTGGATCGAGGAACATCGCCACCTGCTGCGCCCGCCGGTCGGCAACAAGTGCATTTACGCCGGCGATTTCATCGTGATGATCGTCGGCGGCCCCAACCGACGCAGCGATTACCACTGGGAAGAAGGCCCCGAGTTCTTCTACCAGCTCGAAGGCCGCATGACGCTGCGGGTGCAGGAAAATGGCGCGGCGCGCGACATTCCGATCAACGCCGGCGAAATCTTCCTGCTACCGCCGCGCGTGCCGCACTCGCCGCAACGCGAAGCCGGCTCGGTCGGCCTGGTGATCGAACGCCGTCGCCTGCCGCATGAGGATGACGGCCTGCTGTGGTTCTGCGAACGCTGCAACCACCTGTTGCACGAGGAATATTTCCACCTCAACGATATCGAGCAGGATTTCCCGCCGGTGTTCGACCGCTTCCACCAATCCCTTGCCCACCGCAGCTGCAACGCCTGCGGCCACGTCCACCCGCTGCCGCCACCCTCGCGCCAGGGCGAGCCGGACTCGCTGGCCGACATCACCTGATGCCTGCCTTGCGCGAACAGTTCTGGGCCCGCTACCGGCTGGAGGAATTGAACCCCACCGAATGGGAAGCCCTGTGCGACGGCTGCGGCCAGTGCTGCCTGCTGCGCGAAATCGACGACCACCACGTCAGCGTATTTTCCGTCGCCTGCGAACTGCTCGATATCGAGGCCTCGCGTTGCAGTAACTACGCGCAGCGCTTCAAGCACGTTCCCGAATGCACCCAGCTCACGCCTGAGGGCGTGGCGCAATTCGACTGGCTGCCCGAAACCTGCGCCTACCGCCGCGTACACCTGAAGCAGCCCCTGCCCGACTGGCACCCACTGCTGACCGGCAGCAACGAACGCATGCACGAGGAAGGCCACTCGGTGCGCTACTACGCCCTGGGTCCGCACGAAGTAACCGAAGACGAACTCGGCGACCACATCATCGCCCGCTGGCCGCTCTCCGAAGCCCGCGCTGCCGCACAACGCGCCAAGCGGCAGGATTGACCCGCGCCCGGCGATCCGGGCACCCTCATCTGTTCGTCCTCTCCAGAACATGCTTCCCGATGCGCAACGCCCTGCAGGAACAAATGCTCAAGGCCGGGCTGGCCAAAAAATCCAAGCTCAACGAAGTGGTGCGCGAGCAGGCGCGCCAGCGCAAGGCCAAAGGCAAAGGCAAGGCGGACACCACGCCCGCTGATTCCGCCGATTCGGCCGCCAGCGCCCGCGTCGACGCCGAAGCACTACGCCGGCAGAAGATCGAACGCGACCGCGCGCTGGAAGCCGAGCGCAAGGCCCAGGCACAGCAGCGCGAATTGCAGGCCCAGGCCCGCCAGATCATCGAACAGAACCGGGTCAAGGCCAGCGAACACGCCACCGCCTACCGCTTCAATGACGGCAATGCCATCCGCAGCCTGCTGGCCGACGACGCCCAACGCCCACTGCTGGCCAAGGGCGCGCTGGTGATCGTGCGTTTCGACGAAGACTACGTGATGATCCCGCGCGCCGCTGCCGACAAGGTGCGCGAACGCCAGCCCGAATGGATCATCGTCGACCATGCCCAAGCCGCATCCGACAACACGCCCGCCTCGGACGATGACGATTACTACAGCCGCTTCGTGGTACCCGACGATCTGGTGTGGTAAGCGCAGCCGGCAGCCGCCGCGGCCTGTTGCAGGCCGCTAGAATGGGCGGTCGACTCCCTGCGCAAAGACCTCGCCATGCCTTCCCTGCTGCATGCTCCTGCGACCGAACTCGATGCCCTGGCGCGTGATGCCGCCGATCCGTTGCGGCGTTTCCGCGACGAGTTCCTGATTCCGCTGCATAGCGATGGGCAGAAGCACTATTTTTGCGGCAATTCGCTGGGTTTGCAGCCGCGCGGTGCGGCACAGGCGCTGGAGCTAAGGAAGGTCTGATCAAGCCCCTCCGCTTCGCGTCCACATCCCCTCCGGGACGTGATTGAAGCAGTCTTTCGCGATATTGGTCAGTCCTTGACCAAATATCGACCGTTTTCCGTGTTTTCGGGCGATTCCTTCGCCCGGTGTGCGCCCATCAGGCGCAACTCCCCTGCAGATGCATCAGTTTTCGTCGCGCCATCCACAGGTTCGACAGCGCGAACAGCGTCAGCACCTGGCCGTGGTTCTTCGCCAGTCCCTTGAAGCGGACCTTCATGTAGCCAAACTGCCGCTTGATCACCCGGAACGGGTGTTCCACTTTCGCCCGCACCTGCGCCTTGCGTCGTTCCAGCTCGCGCCATGCTTCTTGCGCCACGCCTTCCGGCAGCTGCTTTTGCTTGCTGCGCTTTTCGGCAATGACGCATTTCAATTTCCGCTTGATCCGCTTCTCGACCCCGGTGAAGCCGGCGTCGCCGTGCAGATACGTTTCCTTGCCATGCAACAGATGCTCGGCCTGAGTCACGTCGGCCACGTTCGCAGGCGTCGTCGTCACCGTATGCACCAGGCCCGAATCGGCGTCTACGCCAATGTGTGCCTTCATTCCGAAGTACCACTGGTTGCCCTTCCTGGTCTGGTGCATCTCCGGGTCGCGCTTGCCCTCGCGGTTCTTGGTCGAGCTGGGCGCGTGGATGATGGTGGCATCCACGATCGTGCCCTTCTGAAGCGTCAGGCCGCGTGCGTGCAGGTGCGCATTCACCGCGTCGAACATCTGTGCGGCCAAGTCGTGTGTTTCCAGCAGGCGGCGGAAGTTGAGGATCGTGGTTTCATCCGGCAGTGCGCCGGTCATCGGCAGCCGCGCGAACTGGCGCAGCGGCACGATCTCGTACAGCGCTTCCTCCATCCCCGGATCGCTCAGACCGAACCAGTTCTGCATCAGGTTAATGCGCAGCATCGTTGCCAGCGGGTACGGCCTGCGACCGCGACCGGCCTTGGGATACACCGGCTCGATCAGTGCCAGCAACACCTCCCACGGGATGACCTGTTCCATTTCCTCGAGGAAAATCTCGCGTCGTGTACGCTTGCGCTTGCCAAGGTACTCGGCATCGCCAAAAGTAAGCTGGTTCATGTGGTCATTGTCGCCCATCCGGGCTGGAAGTGGTGGGGGGCAAGGGCTGGAGACTTGTTCAGACCTTCCCTAGGCAACCACCAGCCGGAAGCCTTTTCAGCGCCACCGACCTTCCCGGAACACCCAGAAACGCGAGCTGGCGTAGTTCACCAGCAGGCCAGCGATGGAACCTGCCGCCACGCCGATGACCGGCCAGGCGCGCACCAGATCGACACCGTGCACCAGCCACGCATAGAGCCCGTAATTGACAACGAAACCGCCACACATCGCCAGCAGATAGCGCCCGGCCTGTCCGGCCAGCCTGCGCTGCGCGCCGGCGACGAAGGTGTAGCGACGGTTGAAGACAAACGTGGTCGCCACCGCGCACAGGAACGACACCAGGCGCGAGACATAAGGCCCCTGCCCCAGGCCGTTGACCAGCAGTGACACCACGCCGGCATCGACCAGGAAGCCAAGCGTGCCGCCGATGCCGAACAGCAGGAACTGGCGCACCCGGCTCAGCCCGCGTCGGCCATCGCACGCAGGCCGGTATCAAAGGGCGCGTGCAACACGCCGCGTTCGGTCACGATGGCATCGATCAGTGCCGCCGGCGTCACATCGAACACCGGATTGAAGGCACGGATGCCCTCGGCCACGGTGCGCTGCCCGCCGTAGCCGAGCAGTTCCGCCGGATCGCGTTCCTCGATATGGATATCGGCCCCGCTAGCGGTGGCCATGTCGACCGTGGACCACGGCGCCACCACCATCAGCTTCAGCCCGAAATGCCGCGCCACGATGGCGAGCTGGCAGGTGCCGATCTTGTTGGCGACATCGCCGTTGGCGGTGATGCGGTCGGCGCCGACAATCACCCACTGCACCTGGCCGGTGCCCATCAGATGCGCGGCGGCGGCATCGGCAATGAGGGTGGCGTCGATGCCGTCCTGTTGCAGCTCCCACACCGTCAGGCGCGCACCTTGCAGCCAAGGCCGGGTTT
>Ga0265293_10008233_pt1 | contig 15553 bp, 14 predicted proteins | sample Munlanlewell138R_FD_192505 | JGI IMG/M metagenome (GOLD analysis project Ga0265293, IMG submission 192505) | Leachate microbial communities from a municipal landfill in Southern Ontario, Canada - Leachate well 138R | ecosystem: Engineered > Solid waste > Landfill > Unclassified | place: Canada...
TATAATTTAAGTGCTTTTGAAAGCCGCTTAAACGGACCTAGCTGCTTTTACTGTAATAAATGAAATTTGATATATAGAAATGTACACCATACAAAGGGTCTTTTAAAGTTAAATTTTCATGTATGGCAGCAGGGTGAAGGGAAAACACTTGTTTTGCCAGTATTAATACCTAGGCGTATTGAACACTGGCGTTGTTTTGAATTCTTTATTGTTTTTTTATGATGTCCCCCAGTTTGACGGTGTCATCATTCAAGATGAGTGCTGGAACAGCCTTGCGGATTTCGGGTTCGTCATGCAGAGGGTTGGCTTGCCGGTCAAACAGAAAGTAATTGGACAGGGCTGTTAAACTGGCGTTTTCACTGCTGGCCAGTGCCCAGCGTTCAGATCTTTTGCCAGTGGTGTTAACGATATAACCCATTGCCAGCAGGGGATCAAGTACCTCTGGCAACTCATCCTGGTTGATTTTAAGTGAAGAAGCAAGAAAGGCGGTACTTCTGCCTGGCGGGTTGTCATCACGGTTGGCATGAAGCAGGCGCAAAACACGTATGGCTGCCATAAACCGGGTGCCCGGCAAAGTGTTGTGTTGGAAGCTGCCAAGTCGGATCTGTGGGGCAATGGCCGTTACCGAGGCGCCAAACAGCACAACCAGCCACGACAGGTAGATCCATAATAAAAAAAGTGGGATAGTGGCAAATGTGCCATAAATAAGCGTGTAGGAAGGAAAACGGGTGATGTAGTAGGTAAATCCGGCTTTCATTATTTCCAGCAAAATGGCCGTGGTTAAGCCGCCAATCAGGGCGTCTTTTAAGGCAACCTTGCCATTGGGGGCGACCAAATACAACAAGGTAAAGCCAATTACTGATAGCAGAATGGGTATCAGTGATACCAGGATACTGCTTAACAGCGAAAGATCATCGGTAAGGCCGAATTTTTCACGGGCCAGGAATGCGGTTGCCCACAGGCTGGCACCCAGCATGATGGGGCCCAGTGACAAGATGGCCCAATAAACCAGGATACGTTGCGAAATCGGTCGTTGTCGCCGGATATGCCATATTTTGTTAAGTGCCTCGTCTATCGTCATCATAAGCATGATGGAAGTAACAATCAGGAAACCCACCCCGATGGTGGTTAGCCGGTTTGCTTGTTGGGCAAACGTATTAAGGTAACTCATGATGTTTTCCGACATCGAGGGGGGCATTAGGTTGTTGGTCAGGAAAGTGTCAAGCGATGCTTTGAAGTCGGTGAATAGCGGAAAGGCAGTGAAAAGGGACAAGATAACCGCAAGCAGGGGAACAATGGCCAGTACGGTGGTAAACGTAAGACTGGAAGCGACTTGTGTGAGATTGTCACGCATCAGCCGCGTAAAGGCAAACAGAACGGCATCCCTGTAAAACAGCAGACGGGATTGATTGGTAAACCTGGAAAGCTGCTCTTGTTCTTCTTGTGCCTCTTGGGCTTCCTGCTTTTGCTCCAGGTGCTCTTCCTGGTCCAGATAGTTTTGTTTGTCTTCGGTTTTCATGAAAAAGTTGGGGAGATGGCCATTTTAAAGGCAGTATAACAAGATTATCCCCGTGTTTTAAGTCAGGCTGCGCTTATAATATAGTCATTAACGTCAACATGATGATTGAGTATTTTTGTGCCTGAACCTGTAATTGCTTCTCCCGATCCGGAAAATCCCGTTTATTCTGTCAACCATCCCATGACAGTCACGCTTAATCCGGTCTACCGTTATATCTGTTTTGCCAGTCTGTTGGCTTTGTTGCTCCTTTGTGTTCTATGGGAGCTGGTTCTGGATCCACTGGTTCCGGGGGGTAGTATCTATGTCCTGAAAGCATTGCCGCTTATTTTTCCCTTGTATGGTGTTTACAAAGGCAATTTATACACCATGCAATGGTCTTCCATGCTGGTCCTGCTTTACATGATGGAGGGTACCGTGCGTTGGTATTCAGACTTAAGTGCTACTTCAATGTATCTGGCAATGGCTGAAACCCTGCTTTCACTGGTGGTTTTTGTGAGCGCCATTTTGTATGTTCGCCCGGCCAAGAAAGTGGCGCGTGCTACCAAAAAACAGGGTAAATAAAATGCTTGCCCATCTGTCTGTCAGTAACAGCTTTGCCCAACTGTCTCCCGAGTTTTACACCCGATTGCAGCCTCGTGGCCTGAATAACCCATCCCTGTTGCATGTTAACAGTGATGTTGCAAGTTTGCTGGGTCTTGGCAAAACGCAAACAGAAAGCGATGAGTTTTTGCAAATCATGTCTGGCAATGCACCGTTGCCAGGCGGAGTGACCTTATCTGCCGTTTACAGCGGCCATCAGTTTGGTGTTTGGGCCGGGCAGCTGGGTGATGGCAGGGCGCATTTGCTGGGGGCTGTGGCAGGGCACGATAGCATTGGTAAGCCCTGTGACTGGGAGCTGCAATTAAAGGGTGCCGGTCTCACCCCTTATTCCCGCATGGGAGACGGCCGCGCCGTTTTGCGTTCTTCGGTGCGCGAATACTTGGCCAGTGCGGCCATGGTTGGCTTGGGTATTCCCACAACGCTGGCGTTATGCATTACCCAGTCAGATGACCCGGTTTACCGGGAAACCACCGAAACAGCGGCTATTGTAACGCGAGTGGCGCCCAGTTTTATTCGTTTTGGTTCTTTCGAACACTGGTATGCCAACCGTCGGCCAGACCTGCTGCGCGAGTTGCTTGATTATGTCGTTGGTCATTTTTTTGCCGACGAAGTCAAGGTCGCCCAAAACGATGCAGAAGTGCCGGCGATGGTTTGTGGGTTTCTGGATAGCGTCATAAGGCGTACTGCTTTGTTAATGGCTGATTGGCAATGCGTGGGTTTTTGTCACGGTGTGATGAATACCGATAATATGTCCATTCTGGGCTTGACGATTGATTATGGTCCGTATGGTTTCATGGATGGTTTTCAGGCCAATCATATTTGCAACCATTCTGATACCGAAGGCCGTTATGCCTGGAATCAGCAGGCATCTATAGGATTGTGGAATTTGTACCGTTTAGCCAATTGCTTTATTTCATTAGGCGTAACCCAAGATGCCTTGGTCCAGTGTTTGGATCGCTACGAACCCATTTTTACCGAGGCATTTCGCGAGAAAATGATACGCAAAATGGGTTTGGTGCAGTGGCAAGACGGTGATGAGCAACTCATTGACCAATGGTGGCAATTGCTGCACGCCCAGAAAGCCGATTTTACCTTAAGTTTCAGGTATTTGTCCGAGGTCATGCACGATGATTCCCGCTTCCTTGCGCTTTTTACAGACCGGCCTGCGGCAGAACAATGGTTGCGCCAATACAAAGCGCGCATTGCCCTGATGGAAGGAAACGGGCAAGAGCGGGTGGATGGCATGAATGCGGTCAATCCCTTGTATGTCTTGCGCAATTATCTGGCTGAAAGGGCCATTTGGGATGCCAAGCTTAAAAATCCGTCAACAATAGAGAAATTGTTAACGGTATTAAGAAACCCGTTCGTGGAGCAGGCTGGCATGGAGCAGTTTGCCGCCTTGCCACCCGAGTGGGCCAATGAGATCGCGGTAAGTTGTTCTTCTTAGCAAGATACATAAACAGCATAAATAAAAACGAGATGGGTAAGAGAAAAAATGTCAGGTAATACATTAGGAAAAATTTTTACGGTCAGCAATTTCGGTGAGTCACACGGGCCGGCCATTGGTTGTGTTATTGATGGCTGCCCGGCCGGCATGGAACTGTCTGCTGAAGATATCCAGCTGGAACTGGACAGACGCAGGCCCGGTACCTCGCGGCATGTTACCCAACGCCAGGAACCTGACCAGGTGGAAATCCTGTCGGGTGTCTACGAAGGTAAAACCACCGGCACCCCCATAGGGTTGCTTATCCGCAACCAGGACCAGCGCAGCAAAGATTACTCGGCCATTTCGGAAACATTCCGTCCCGGTCATGCAGACGTTACTTACTGGAAAAAGTACGGTATTCGCGACCCGCGGGGTGGCGGACGTTCTTCGGCTCGCTTGACCGCACCTACGGTGGCTGCCGGTGCAGTGGCCAAAAAATGGCTTAAACAAGAGTTCGGCACTATTATCCGTGGCTATATGAGCCAGTTGGGTCCTATCGAAATTCCTTTCATTTCCTGGGATCACGTCGCCAATAACCCGTTTTTTGCGGCTAACCAAAGTCTGGTTCCCGAACTGGAAAATTACATGGATGAGTTAAGAAGGGACGGCGATTCTATTGGGGCACGCATAGAGGTGGTGGCCCAAAATTTGCCAGCAGGCTGGGGGGAGCCTATTTATGATCGCCTTGATGCCGATATTGCACACGCTATGATGGGTCTTAATGCCGTGAAGGGGGTTTCAATTGGGGCAGGTTTCGAGTCTGTGGCCCAACGTGGCTCTGAGCATGGTGACGAATTAACGCCCGATGGCTATTTAAGCAACCATGCGGGCGGTATATTAGGGGGTATTTCTACCGGTCAGGATATTACGGTGTCTCTGGCCATCAAGCCAACCTCCAGTATCCGCATTGAACGCAAATCGCTTAACAAGGCTGGCGAGGCGGTCATGGTGCAAACCCTGGGCAGACACGATCCTTGTGTGGGAATTCGTGCCACCCCTATTGCAGAGGCCTTGCTGGCGCTGGTTTTGATAGATCACGCACTTAGGCAGCGGGCTTATCGCTGCTAATTAAAGCATAAGTGCCCAGCAACAAAAAAAGGACGGTTTAGGAGCCGTCCTTTTTATGCTAAATGCAAATGCCTAGAATAATGCTTTTAGCACGGTTCCGGAAACAGAGCCCAGGCTGATGTCGGGATAACCTTCTTTGCGGCAAACGCCTTTGATAATGATTTCATCACCATCTTCCAGGAAGGTGCGTTTTTCACCCCAAGGCAGTTCAATGGGTTTTTTGCCCCCTACGCTCATTTCCAGTAATGAGCCAGCCTCTTCAGGTTTGGGGCCAGACAGGGTGCCTGAACCCAGCAGGTCTCCGGGTTGCAGATTGCAGCCGTTAACAGTGTGGTGTGTAACCATTTGCGCAATGGTCCAGTAGGCATCCTTGAAGTTGCTGCTGGCAAGATGTGCCGGTTGCTGATTGCTGTTGCGTGATTGTTCGGTGCTGAGTAAAACGTCCAGTTTAAGGTCATAGGCGCCGGCCTTGCTGTTTTCTTCAGAACTCAGGTACTCAAGGGGCTGAGGGTCTTCGGCGGGATGAGAGAAGGCGGTCTGGAAGGGAGCCAGGGCTTCGGTGGTAACAACCCACGGAGAAATTGTGCTGGCAAAATTCTTGGCCAGGAATGGGCCAAGAGGTTGGTATTCCCAGGCCTGCAAGTCGCGGGCAGACCAGTCATTCAGGATACACAGGCCAAAAATGTGTTTGGGAGCATCTTCAATTTTAATGCGATGACCCAGTTCGTTGCCGCTGCCAATGAAAACGCCTAATTCAAGTTCATAATCAAGACGTTTGCATGGGCTTAATTCCGGTTTTCCGTCCTCGGTGGCAGGACGCAACTGCCCAACCGGACGATGAAATTTCTGGCCCGATACGCCAATGCTGGAGGCGCGGCCATGGTAGCCAATGGGAATCCATTTGTAATTGGATAGCAGCGGGTTGTCGGGGCGGAACTGTTTGCCGACGGCGGTGGCATGGTGGACCGAAATATAAAAGTCGGTATAGTCCCCAATTCTTGCGGCTGTGGTGTATTCGGCGTTGGCTTGGGGTACCAGCAAAGGCTGAATGCTGGCTTGCAGTTCGGAACCACTTTTTAGTGCATGTGACAAGGCCAGACGCAAAGCAGACCAGTACTCTTGGCCAAGTGCCATGAGTTCGTTCAGGTGGGTGCCACGGCAGGCATTAAGGGCCTCTTGGGCTTTGCCCTTGAACAGGTTCAGGTTTGCCAGTGCGGCCAGATCAACGATTTGATCACCAATGGCAACACCAGGGCGGAAGGATTCTTGCGAGCCCGCTTTGCGAAAAGAGGCAAAAGGCAAATTCTGGATAGGAAAACCGTTACCCGGTACGTTAGCGGATTCTATCCAGCTTTGCAGTTGGGGATTATGTGTCTCGTTCAGTGTTGTCATGCGTTTGAATAATTTAAAAAAGAGTTTTCAATTATAGTTGAAAGCGCAACTATTATAAGGGCGTCTACGGGTTTAAAACCAACGCAGGTTTACCAGCATGGTACTGCGTTTTGTTGCCCGGTTTTGCGTAACGGATAAAACCGTAACAAATGATACTATACCTTATAAGCAAAAAAACAGCCAGAGGTAAGTCTGGCTGTGGCTGCAAAAGTCTTGTCTGAAGTTTTGTTTGCTATTTTTAAAGTCTCAATCCACTTGTTTCAGGACATTGCCAAGCACATTGAATATATGCTCGATTTGCTCTTCATTAATAATTAATGGGGGGGAGATGGCAATAATATCGCTGGTGTAACGTAGCAAGACACCTTGTTCGTAGCATTTCTGGAACACTTCGGCGGCACGGGCGCCAGGTGCACCGGTTCTGGGTTTTAGCTCGACACCGGCCACCAAGCCAAGGTTGCGTATGTCCAGAACGTGAGGGAAGCCCTTCAATGCGTGTGCGGCCTGTTCAAACACGCCACTCATTGCTTTGGCATTTTCAAAAATATGCGCTTTTTTGTACAGTTCCAGGGTTGCTTTGACGGCTGCGGCAGACAGGGGGTGTCCCGAGTAAGTGTAACCATGAAAGAGTTCAATCCCGCCAGCAGAGCCATTGACAATTGTGTTGTAAATGCTTTCCTGGGCAGCGACAGCACCCACTGGTACAGCAGCATTGCTAAGACCTTTTGCCAGGGTAATGAGGTCGGGCGTGATGCCAAAATACTCACTGGCTGTTGCGGTACCCAGACGTCCAAAACCGGTAATGACCTCATCAAAAATGAGCAAAATGCCGTGTTTACGGGTAATTTCACGCAATCGTTCCAGATAGCCTTTGGGCGGTATCAGCACACCTGTAGAACCGGCAATGGGTTCTACAATAACCGCCGCAATGGTGGAGGCGTCATGTAGGGCGATGATGTTTTCAAGTTCATCAGCAAGGTGCGCTCCCCAGGCAGGCTGTCCCTTGCTATAGGCATTATGTTCAAGATTATGGGTATGCGGCAGGTGATCTACCTGGGGCAGCAGGCTATTGGAAAAGGTTTTACGGTTGGGGCTGATGCCGCCCACCGAAATGCCCCCAAAACCAACGCCATGGTACCCGCGTTCACGGCCAATCAAGCGAGAGCGGGTGGGTTCTCCGTTAGCCCGATGATAGGCCAGGGCGATTTTCAGGGCCGTATCCACAGACTCCGACCCGGAATTGGTAAAGAATATTTTGTTGATTCCGTTTGGCATGAATTCGGCCACAGCCTGGGCCGCTTCAAATGCAATGGGATGCCCCATCTGGAAACCGGGGGCGTAATCCAGCATATGTATTTGTTCAATCATGGCACGGGTTATTTCCTCACGGCCATGCCCGGCATTCACGCACCATAAACCGGCGCAGCCATCCAGTATCTGCCGATCGTCGGTAGACGTGTAATACATGCCTTTAGCTGCCTTTAGCAGGCGAGGAGCAGCCTTGAAATTTTTGTTGGCGGTAAAGGGCATCCAAAAATGGGAAAGATCGGGTGTCTGGCGCATGGCTTTACTCCGAAAAATGCGTGATTGAGGAAGTTGGTTTTGTCTTATATGAAAAAAAATTTATTATCTGCAATTAACCCGTGCATTATGACATGTTGTCAACATTGAAAGACAGGCGGGTTTTACCTATGAAATTTGACAATATGATTGTTTTGCAAAAATTTGATGGGTTGAAACAGTTGAAAAGGCAAGGCCTGCTGCCTTTCTTTTGAACGATTAACGCTTTTTATAGTAGTACCAGTACTAGTATAAAAAATGGGCTTGTTAAGCACCGACAATCAGCGATAATTATTGCATTGTTGACAAAAAGGTTTTTGTCAACCCAACAAAACTATTCATTTAGTTGTGCGGAGAAAAAAATGGCGCAAACACTTTACGATAAACTCTGGGATGCCCACGTCGTAGACCAGGGAGAAGACGGTACCTGTTTATTGTACATAGACCGTCAATTGTTGCATGAAGTAACCAGTCCACAGGCCTTCGAAGGCCTGACCCTTGCCGGACGCAAGCCATGGCGTTTAAGCGCCAACCTGGCAGTGGCCGATCACAACGTGCCCACTAAAGACAGGGCAGAAGGTATTGCAGACCCTGTCTCCAGGCTGCAGGTTGATACCCTGGACAAAAACTGTGAAAGCTTTGGCATTACCGAGTTCCGTATGAATGACATGCGCCAGGGTATCGTGCACGTGATTGGTCCTGAACAGGGTGCAACCTTACCCGGCATGACTGTTGTTTGTGGCGACTCGCATACCAGTACACATGGTGCGATGGGTGCCTTGGCTTTTGGTATTGGCACATCTGAGGTAGAGCACGTTTTGGCCACCCAGACACTGCTAATGAAGAAGAACAAAAATATGCTCATCAAGGTAGAAGGAGAGCTGCCTTTCGGTTGTACGGCGAAAGACGTGGTATTACATATTATTGGTGTGATTGGCACTGCTGGTGGTACAGGTCATGCCATAGAATTTGCCGGCAGCACCATTCGTTCCTTGTCAGTTGAAGGTCGCATGACCGTGTGTAATATGGCCATCGAGGCAGGTGCCCGTTCAGGTATGGTGGCCGTTGATGAAAAAACAATTGAATACTTCCGTGGCCGTCCTTATTCACCAACCGGCATTTTGTGGGATGAAGCCGTCAAGTACTGGAAAACATTGCACTCTGATGAAGGTGCAAAGTTTGATACGGTAGTGGAAATCAATGCCAAAGACATCAAGCCACAGGTTACCTGGGGTACCTCACCTGAAATGGTGCTTTCCATTGAAGACCGCATTCCCGACCCTGACAAGGAAAAAGATGATGTGCGTCGCAGTGGTATGGAACGGGCACTTGAATATATGGGCCTGAAACCCAACACGCCTATCCAGGATATTCGTATCGACCGTGTTTTCATTGGTTCCTGTACCAACTCCCGTATTGAAGATTTGCGTGCCGCTGCCAAGGTAGCCCGTGGCAAACATGTGGCTTCAAATGTTATCCAGGCCATGGTGGTACCTGGCTCTGGTCTGGTCAAGAAACAGGCCGAACAGGAAGGCCTGGATAAAATCTTTATTGAGGCCGGTTTTGAGTGGCGTGAGCCAGGCTGCTCCATGTGCCTGGCCATGAATGCAGACCGTCTTGAAGCCGGTGAACGTTGTGCTTCAACCTCAAACCGCAACTTTGAAGGCCGTCAGGGACAGGGTGGGCGTACCCATCTGGTTAGCCCTGCCATGGCCGCTGCCGCCGCAATTGCCGGTCATTTTGTTGATGTCAGAAAATTAGGATAACTGAAATGGAAGCTTTTACAACACATGAAGGCCTTGTAGCCCCCCTGGACCGTGAGAATGTGGACACAGACCTGATTATTCCCAAGCAGTTTCTGAAATCCATCAAACGTACCGGTTTTGGTCCTAACCTGTTTGACGAATTGCGTTATCTGGATCACGGCGAGCCAGGCATGGATAACAGCAAACGCCCGCTGAATCCCGATTTCGTCTTGAACCAGCCCCGCTATCAGGGTGCCTCAATTTTGCTCGCCCGCAAAAACTTTGGTTGCGGCTCAAGCCGTGAACATGCTCCCTGGGCGCTTACCCAATACGGTTTCAAGGCTATTATTGCCCCTTCTTTCGCTGATATTTTCTTTAATAACAGCTTCAAGAATGGTTTGTTGCCCATTGTGCTTTCAGAACTGGAAGTGTCTCGCCTGTTTGATGAGGTGAAGGGTTTTGCCGGTTATAAACTGCGCATTGATCTGGAGCGTCAGGTTGTGATTGCGGCCGATGGCCGTGAAATGTCCTTCCAGATTGACGGATTCCGCAAATATTGTCTGCTGAACGGGTTTGATGATATCAGCCTTACCTTGCAAAAGTCAGACAAGATCAGGGCTTTTGAGGCAGAACGCCTGGCCCGTCATCCATGGCTTGAAGGCAATGCCGGCTTGGTTAAATAACAGGATACTTACATGACATATAAAATTGCAGTATTGCCAGGTGATGGCATTGGAAAAGAAATTGTTGATCAGGCTGTGCGCGTCTTAACCGCGCTTAAGCTGGATATTGCCCTTGAAGAAGCGCCGGTTGGTGGTGCTGCTTACGATCAATTGGGGCATCCTTTGCCACCCTCAACACTGGAACTGGCTAAAAATTCAAATGCCATCCTGTTTGGTGCGGTGGGTGACTGGAAATATGACTCCTTGCCACGTGAGCATCGTCCCGAACAGGCGATTCTGGGTTTGCGTAAAAACATGGGCTTGTTTGCCAACCTGCGTCCCGCCATTCTATATCCGCAGCTGGCTAATGCCTCTTCCCTTAAACCTGAAGTGGTTTCCGGTCTGGATATCCTGATTGTCCGTGAACTGACCGGAGATATTTATTTCGGTACGCCACGTGGTGTCCGTACCGCCGAAGACGGTGCTTTCAAGGGTGAGCAGGAAGGTTTTGACACCATGCGTTACGCCGAAACCGAGGTGCGCCGGATTGCCAAGATCGCCTTCGAAGCAGCCCGCAAGCGTAATGGCAAATTATGCAGTGTTGACAAGGCCAATGTGCTGGAAACTTCCCAATTCTGGCGTGACATCATGATTGACGTTTCTAAACAGTATCCTGATGTCGCCCTGTCTCATATGTATGTCGACAACGCCGCCATGCAATTGGTACGTGCGCCTAAAGAGTTTGATGTTATCGTGACGGGTAACCTGTTTGGCGATATTCTGTCTGATGAAGCCGCCATGTTGACCGGTTCTATCGGCATGTTGCCGTCAGCTTCCCTGAACGCTTCCAACCAGGGCCTGTATGAACCCAGTCATGGTTCCGCTCCGGATATTGCCGGCAAGAACATCGCCAATCCGCTGGCGACCATTTTGTCTGCTGCCATGATGTTGCGTTATTCACTTAATGAATCGGCAGCGGCAGACAAAGTTGAAGAGGCCGTACGACAGGTACTGGCACAAGGGTTGCGTACAGCCGACATTTATGAAGAGGGAACAGAAAAAGTTTCAACTTCTCAAATGGGTGATGCTGTATTGAAAGCATTAAGCTGATATAGTGTTGTAATATAAGCACTTAACAGTAAAGAGGGGCTTGTTGCGTAGGCAGGAATCTGCCAGCGTGACAGTGTCCCTTTTGTTGTCTGAATTTTTTGTAATTTGAAATTTTGTGAGTTAAAAATGACACAATCTGTCGGTTTGGTCGGTTGGCGCGGGATGGTAGGCTCTGTTCTCATGCAGCGTATGCGTGATGAAGGAGATTTCAACCTTATTAATCCTGTCTTTTTCTCTACCAGTAATGCAGGTGGTTCTGCGCCAGCTTGGGCGCAAGGTGCCGGTCCGCTGCAAAATGCCTACGATATAGAGGCGCTTAAGAAGCTGCCTATTATTCTGACGGCACAAGGCGGAGACTACACGACAGAAGTATTTCCCAAGTTGCGCGCTGCCGGCTGGGATGGCATCTGGATTGATGCCGCCAGTTCATTGCGTATGAAAGACGATGCCATTATTGTACTTGACCCTGTTAATCGTGGCGTGATTGATGCCGCGCTTGCCAAAGGCGTTAAAAACTTCATTGGTGGTAACTGCACGGTTAGCTGCATGCTAATGGGGCTGGCCGGTTTGTTCCAGCAAGACCTTATTGAATGGATGACCAGCATGACTTATCAGGCGGCTTCCGGTGGTGGTGCCAAGCATATGCGCGAACTCATCACGCAATTCGGCTTGCTGAATGCCTCGGTCAAACCCTTGTTGGACGATCCCGCCTCAGCTATTCTGGAAATTGATCGTCAACTGCTGGCTGCCCAGAAAGATGATGCTTTGCCCCATGAAAATTTTGGCGTGCCATTGGCTGGTAACCTGATTCCCTGGATTGACAAAGACCTTGAAAATGGGCAGTCCCGTGAAGAGTGGAAAGCCGAAGCCGAGACCAATAAAATTCTTGGCCGTGGAGAGGGTTTTGGCAGTGATCCCGTGCGTATTGATGGATTGTGCGTTCGTATTGGTGCCATGCGCTGCCACAGCCAGGCATTAACCATCAAGCTCAAACGTGATGTGCCCCTGGATGAAATTACCGATATCCTTAAGCAGGGCACACAGTGGGCCAAAGTGGTTCCCAATACCAAAGAAGCTTCCATGGAATGGTTAACACCGGTTGCAACAACTGGTACTTTGGATATCCCTGTTGGCAGACTGCGTAAAATGTCCATGGGCCCTGAATATCTAAGCGCCTTTACCGTGGGTGACCAATTGTTGTGGGGTGCCGCCGAACCTTTGCGCCGCATGCTGCGCATCGCCATTGGTGAGCTGTAAGCATGAGTTTGCCCGCCTGGCTTGCCAATGAAACGGCTGTGTTGATTATTGCGGTTTGTCTTGTCATGCTCATCGTTCCTGCGGTGGCGATTGCGGTTCTTAAAAAAAAGGCCGCACAACAGCCACGAATGATGTCTGATGAGGAATTGAAGGCAAAACTGGAAAAAATCAATCTTGATCTTGATTCTCCAGAGAGCAAGTAAGCCTGTTTATGGATATTCAAACCGAATTGCCATTAAAAAGAATCGCCTTGGGGGTTGCCTATAACGGCACCCCTTACTATGGCTGGCAAACCCAGCCAAATGGCCAAACGGTACAAGATAAACTTGAAGCGGCTTTGCGGCAGTTTACAACGCAGGCAACACCCACTATTTGTGCCGGACGCACTGATACCGGCGTGCATGCGCTTTCTCAGGTCGTGCACATAGATACGCAAGCTGAACGTCGCAACGAATCCTGGGTAAGAGGGCTGAATGCCTTGTTGCCCAGTAGTATTTCAGTGCGCTGGGCTAAAGAAATTGCCCAGGATTTCAATGCGCGTTTTTCCGCCCGTTCCAGAACTTATGTGTATGTGCTCAGGAATGAACGCATCATGTCACCGCATTGGGTGGGCAGGGCCGGCTGGGATTTTCATCCATTAAACCTTGAAGCTATGTGCAAGGCAGCTGAATACTTGGTGGGTACGCATGATTTCAGCAGCTTTCGTTCCTCCCAGTGCCAGGCAGCGAGCCCGGTCAGAACCATGGAATTGCTAAGAATAGAAAAGCAGGGTACTTTTATTGTTTTTACATTAAAAGCCAATGCTTTTTTACACCATATGGTGCGCAATATTATCGGTTCTTTGGTGTATGTGGGTAAAGGGCGTTTCCCAAGTGAGTGGGTGGCGTCGTTGCTTCAGGAAAAAGATCGAAAATTTGCAGCCCCCACCTTCATGTCTGACGGCTTGTATTTGGCCCACGTTGATTACCCCGAAGAATATGGCCTGAATTCATTCAGTCAGTTCAATATTGACCAGCCCTTACATTCCCTGCTTCAGGCCTAAGGAAACGTGAGCGCGGTGTAAATCTGTCTGGATAAATCCCATGCTAATTCTGGTTTGTCAAACTAAAATTGCATCAAGGGTTAATCTCAGCTTACAAAATGTGGCTAATCAGTTATCATCTTGCATCTCGGAATATATCCGTATCATTCAGATAAAAAAATATATTCAGCGGACATCCTTTATTCGGCGTGTCCAGGCCTGAATATCAATGGGTTTATGTTTTACTATTGAGAGCTTCATGGGTTTTTTACTTTCCATTTCACGGCTGATAGACTCGCTCAATACCTTTACAGGCAAGTTTGTTACCTGGTTAACGCTTGTTGTGGTGGTGATTAGTGCCGGAAATGCCGTTTTTCGCAAAGTGTTTCATATCAGCTCCAATGCCTGGCTTGAAATCCAGTGGTATTTGTTTGGAGCAATTTTCCTGCTTGCCGCCGGTTATACATTCCTGAAAAACGAACATGTACGTGTTGATATTCTTTCACAGCGCATGTCCGAGCGTACGCAGGTCAAAATTGACCTCGTTTGCGTGTTGCTATTCATGCTTCCGGTCTGCGGCTTGATCATTTATCTGTCATGGCCTTTTTTCATGCTGTCTTATGAAACCCTGGAGCAGTCTTCCAATACCGGTGGTCTGGTTCGCTGGCCGATAAAATTGTTAATTCCGCTTGGTTTCCTGTTGCTGGCATTATCCGGTATCTCCCACATTATAAAATGCACGGCTTTCCTTACCGGACAAGGGACTAATCCATTGGCTCGCCAAAGCACTAAATCATCGGAAGAATTACTGGCAGAAGAAATTGCCCGTGAAGCGGCGCAGCGTGAACAGCAGGCAGGAGTGAAATAAGCATGGAACTCATTATCAATAACATGCCACCGCTCATGTTCCTGACCCTGATCGGCTTCTTGCTGTTAGGTTTTCCAGTTGCATTTTCCTTGGCCGCAAACGGTATCCTGTACTGTTTGTTGGGTATTTTCATGGGGGAATTTACTTTTGCATTCCTTCAGGCTTTGCCAGAACGTATTTTTGGTATAGTGCAAAATGACTCCCTGCTGGCGGTGCCGTTCTTTACTTTAATGGGGCTTGTGCTGGAACGATCGGGGATGGCCGAAGATCTGCTTGAAACAATTGGCCAATTGTTTGGTCCTATTCGTGGTGGTCTTGCCATTGCCGTTGTGGTGGTAGGCGCCATGCTGGCTGCCACCACCGGGGTGGTTTCCGCATCGGTGATTTCAATGGGGCTTATTTCCCTGCCCATCATGTTGCGTTATGGCTATGACCGCAAGCTGGCAACCGGGGTCATTGCCGCCTCGGGCACCCTGTCGCAAATCATTCCACCGTCTTTGGTGCTTATCGTTCTGGCCGATCAGCTTGGTCGTTCTATTGGTGATATGTACCGCGGTGCCATTGTGCCTGGCTTCTTGTTAACAGGCACATATATTTTATATATTATTGTTTCATCCATTGTTAAACCCTCATCGGCACCCGCTTTGCCAGAAGAGGCGCGTGTTTATAATGAGCCTAATGGCAGCCGGGGGCTTAAATCCCTGCTGGTGGTTACACTGATTGCCGCTGCTGCCGCTTATTATCTTGACAGTATTCTGGTGAGTGAGAGTGCGCCTGTCGATGAAAAAGTGGTGGTATCCCTGTTGTTATGGGGTGTGATTGCTTTTATTATTGCCCTGGCTAATAAATTTCTTCGTTTGGGTTTGCTGTCACGTATTGCTGAACGGGTGATATTTGTTATGGTGCCCCCCATGTTCCTGATTTTCCTGGTGCTTGGAACCATCTTTATTGGGGTGGCCACGCCAACAGAGGGTGGTGCGATGGGCGCGGTTGGTTCCATACTGCTGGCAATGTCGCGTGGCAGGCTAAATCTGGATCTCTTGAAACAGGCGATGGATACCACCACCAAAATCACCAGTTTCGTGGTATTTATTTTGGTAGGCTCTACCATCTTTACCCTTACTTTTACCGGGTTTGGTGGTCAGGTTTGGGTTCATAATCTGTTTGAATCACTTCCGGGGGGGCAGTTTGGCTTTTTGGTTGTTGTCAGTCTTGCCGTTTTCTTCCTGGCATTTTTCCTGGACTTCTTCGAGCTGGCCTTCATT
>Ga0265293_10008234_pt1 | contig 15552 bp, 15 predicted proteins | sample Munlanlewell138R_FD_192505 | JGI IMG/M metagenome (GOLD analysis project Ga0265293, IMG submission 192505) | Leachate microbial communities from a municipal landfill in Southern Ontario, Canada - Leachate well 138R | ecosystem: Engineered > Solid waste > Landfill > Unclassified | place: Canada...
CCAAGATGATGACGGTCAGCCCTCCATATAAATCGTAACACGACAGAGTACGTTGTCAATGGGAAAATAGAAAAATCTCTGATATGCGCAAGCAAATCGAAAATTACTGCGTAAAAGAAGAAAAAAATCCTACTATGTTTGTGGCATGATAAAAATTAGTGATATTGTTGAGCTCTCCTACCGTGCCTTCTGATATCTAGCTATGTTTCGGTTATATTTTGCCGAGAGGGGATAGCTTCCTTTATCAGAACGATGACTTCGTCGATTGATTCTACATAGCCCTTGCGTTATGGCAAGAAGGCTGTCGACAAGCCATAGCTACAATTTTGGAAGACCCCTGTCTGAAAGGTTGTATTCACTTTTTGCATTAAGGTAATAAAGCTCCCTCTAGTTGGAAGCAGTTAATTATTGCAATTCCAGTGAGATGCTGAATCTTGGTTGAAAAATATTGCTTAAGTGACCCGAAACTAGAAAACAGCATTGAGTCAATTGGTACTCTTGCCTTGGGAATGAGTAGTTTCAGTTGCTTGGGCGTTCTTAACCGCTTCGATGGTCACTAACATATGACGTTTCATGTAATGCGCAGCAATTATAAAGTCATTTTCTTTTATTGCATCGATAATCTTTTCATGGTATTCGAGACCTATCTGAGGGCCAATCTTCAAATTTAGCTTCAAGAAATGGTTTTTGAGCATTTCAGTGAGTAGTTGTGAAATCCTGATAACAAAGGGGTTCTCAGTTCCTTCGGCGATGAGTCGATGAAATTGATAGTCATGGATATAGAATCGTTCTTGATCATCCTTGTAAATACGCATCATTTCAAGACATTTCTCTAATTGTTCGATGCGCTGCGGTGTTATTTTGGATTTCAGTAATTCAACGTTGGTAGTCTCAAATCCAATACGGTACTCGAGAAGCTTAATTACTTCAATGTCGTTCATTTGGATTACGGGCATCATGGCATCAAGGGCATCAAGTGTGGCGATTTGTGTGACATACGCTCCTGAACCTTGCCGTTTTAAGAGTAATCCAATCCCTACAAGCTGATCGAGTGCCTTTCGGACGGAGACTCTGCTCACCTGTAAATGGGTTGCCAATGCGTGTTCAGAGGGAATTTTGTCTCCGGGTTGCCATATCCCTGTTCTAATTCCCCCATACACATAATCATATACCTTTTGACTTGCTCCCGGTGTTCTCATATATCCCCTCAACTTGCACACTATCAAGTAAACACTAAAACAAGAGATAATACAAGTATCTACAACTTGTATTATAAATACTAGAAAAAAATGTGTTGACAGGGTGAAATTTCCGGTATATCTTAGGAATATCTCATAACATGTAGCATAAGTTGAGAGGTTGGAACTGATGTCTAAATACAAAGTGTATATTACTGATTACGATTACAAAGACAATGAGATTGAAAAAAGTATCCTCGAGCCAATCGGAGCAGAGGTGATAGGCTTGCAGTGTAAGGATGGTGTAGGTGTTGCTGACCAGGCTAAAGACGCTGATGCTTTAATGGTCCAGTATGCAAATATTAACCGTCAGACAATTACGGCACTTCCAAAGTTAAAGATTATAGCTCGCTACGGAGTAGGTACCGACATCATAGACATCCCAGCAGCCACTGAGCGAGGAGTTGTTTGTACCAACGTTGTTGATTACTGTACCGACGAAGTGGCAGACCACAATATATCCTTTATCCTAATGTTGGTCAGAAGGCTTCCAATGTATGTGGCTGAGACGAAAAAGAGTGCTTGGCATTGGAGCGAAACAGGTCGTCCAGTCCATCGATTCACTTCGTTGCGCGTCGGAACGATTGGATTCGGTCGGATTTCTAGAAATATGTGTAGAAAGTTGCGGTCGCTTGGGTTCCAGGTAGGGGCGTACGATCCCTATGTACCTTCCCAAATTATGGAAGCAGAGCAGGTCACCCCACTTAGTTTCAGCCAATTGATCTCTACTAGCGATGTTGTTGTTCTACAGTGTCCGTACAGTGGAGACACCCATCACCTCATCGGAAAGGAAGCATTGGCATCCATGAAGGATGGAGCAATCCTCGTCAATTGTTCTCGTGGGAAACTGGTGGACAATGCTGCGTTGTTCAATTCCCTGCAGTCGGGGCATCTCGCTGCTGCGGGTTTGGATGACCTTGAAGACGAGCCGGCAAAGAAATTTTCCTGGTCAGCTTCTGACAATCCGCTTTTTACTCTTGAAAATTGTTTCATAACCCCGCATGTTGCGTATTACTCGGAGGAGTCTCTCATTGAAGCACGGCAAAATGCATCATATAACGTTCGCGCGGTGCTTCTTGGGCAAGAACCACCCAATAGGGTCGGCTGAAGGGGATAAGTATGGAAACCTTGAAACGGATCACTCGAACGGGTACTGCAGCGGTGGATCAGGTAGTCAAGTATGCCTGCATTGTATTCTTTTCCGTCATGGTCGTCGACGTCGTAGTCTCAGTTGTCATGCGCTATATCTTGGTCAAGCCAATGGTGTGGAGTGAGCAGCTGGCTGTATATTGCATGATCTGGATTGCGTTCCTGTCCTCGTCCATCGGATTTCGCAAGGGCGCGCATATGGGCCTGGACCTGCTGGTGAAAGCCGCACCTTCTAAGATTTCTAGGAGTATGTGCGCCATTGCCCATGTCATGATCATCGCATTTCTCACGGTGTTTACGATCTGGGGATTCGTACATGCCTTTGCTGTTCGTCATCAGACATCACCCGTCGTTTTCAATATGTCGATGACTTGGGCATATTTAGCACTCCCGATCGGAGGCATCTGTATGTTGATACAAGAATTCGGAGTGATTCTGATTGGTATGGAAGAAAATACATGAGTCGTTGACTCATTGCATAGAAAGGAGGATGGATATGAAAAAGCATATCAAAATCATGGCTGTTCTACTGATACTGGTAGTAGGGGTAACCGGACTGGTATTTGGACAAGGAAAGAGTGAAGAAGCAAAAAGAACGTATACGATAGTATTCAACGAACCGTTTACGAGGCCACATACGCTGGCAGAAGCGGCCAATATGTTCAAGGAACTCGTGGAAGAGCGATCACAAGGAGCTATCAAGGTGGACGTTCACTACGGTGGAGTGTTGGGTACCAGTCGTGAAGCACTCGAGGCGGTTCAAGTCGGGACGCAGACTATGGTAGATGCCGCTACCGCTCCAATCGTTGCGTTTGATCCAGCATTCGGAGTCTTGAATCTTCCATATCTTTTCTCTAGTAGGGATCAGTGGTATGGCGTATTGGACGGAAAACTTGGTCAGGACCTGCTCAAGCGTTTGGAAAGCAAAGGCTTCGTTGGCCTCGGGTATCTGGAGAATGGTGTACGGCATGTGACGAACAACATCAGGCCGATAACCAAATGGGAAGATCTGAAGGGTATCAAGATCCGTTTGATGCAGAACCAGGTCTTTATCAGTACCTTCGAATCGTTCGGCTGCCTCACCACGACTACCCCATGGGGAGAGCTGTATGCAGCGTTGCAACAGCATGTGGTGGATGCCCAGGAAAATCCCGTCTCGAATATCGAGAATGCAAAGTTGTATGAAGTACAGAAATATCTATCTCTTACTGGACATACTTATGATCCGAATATCTATTTCATCAACAAGAAGTTCTACGATTCACTGCCTGCCGATCTGCAAACCATCGTACGTGATGCTTCAACCGAAGTTGCTCTGTGGCAGCGTGATGCGGCAACGAAGGCGGAAGGGGATCTCGTGGATCTATTGGGCAAGTACATGCAAATCAACGATGTCTCGGCAGCTGAGATCGCTCGATTCAGGGATGCATGTAAATCCGTCTATGATACACAGGCTCCAATTATTGGAAAGGACATCGTAGACGCTTGGGTTGCGGCGGTAAAGTAGTGGGCAAGCATCAGGCCACGGTCTCCGGACTGTGGCCGTACATGCCTGAAAAAGTGGATTTATAGGAGATCGGGGAAATGATTGCAACATTGGGATTCACCTTTTTACTTACCCTGTTGTTCGGGGTTCCTATCGCATTGGTGATAGGGATAACATCGTTGGTTACGATCATGGTGCAAGGGATGATTCCGTTGAATGCAATTCCCCAGTATATGTTCGTTGGACTTGATTCCTTCCCGCTTCTTGCAGTCCCATTCTTCATCCTGGCGGGGGAGTTGATGGGAAGATCGGGTATCTCCAAGAAATTGGTGGATTTCTGTATGGTCCTGTTCGGAAGGATGCCCGGTGCATTGGCGGAAGTAAACATCGGGGTAAGCGTATTCTTTGCAGGGATTACCGGAGCAGCGGTGGCGGATACGGCGGCGGTCGGCTCCATCCTGATACCGGCAATGAAAGAAGAGGGCTATGGTGCCGCATATAGTGCTGCGGTGACTGCCGCCAGTTCGTGCATCGGACCGATCATTCCGCCAAGTATCATCCTCGTAGTGTATGGTATCGCCGCCAATGTCTCCATAGCTTCCTTGCTCATAGCCGGAATTCTTCCCGGCGTTCTGTTGGGTGTCTGTCAAGGTGTTTTGGCCTATGTTCATGCGGTAAAATATAATTACCCTCGTCGAGCAGAACGATTCTCCTTCATGGAGTTGACACAAAAATTCGTCAAGGCGTTGCCTGCTTTGATTATGCCCTTGATCATCGTCGGGGGCATCATGGGAGGAGTGACCACCGCAACCGAAGCAGCTGCAGTGGCTGTTGCATATAGTCTTATTGTCGGATTCATCAACAAATCCATTCGATTGAAGGACATCCCGACCATCATCTACAATTCAAGCATTACGACAGGGATTGTTTTATTGGTGATTTCTACCGCAAAACTCTTCTCGATCGTCATCGTCATGAATCAAATTCCAACGATGCTGACCAGTGCCTTTCTTGCAGTCTCCCAGAACAAGATTGTGATCTTGCTGATGATCAATATCTTGTTGCTCATCGTTGGGATGTTCATGGAAATATCAGCAGCGTGTATCATCCTCGCTCCAATTCTGCTGCCAGTAGTCGTAGGATTGGGTGTTGATCCTGTTCATTTCGGCATCATCATGTGTGTCAATCTTGCCATTGGGCTGGCTACGCCGCCCGTGGGGCCTATCCTCTATGTCGCCTGTCGCATAGCAAAAGTCTCGATGACTGAAATTACCATCAAGATACTTCCCTATCTCGGCGCTTCCGTCGTAGCACTACTGTTGGTGACGTTCATACCACACATATCATTGTTCCTACCGAGCATTCTTATATAACAAGGAGAAAAAAACCTATGAAGAACATTATTCATCCAAGACCCGTCCTAGATCAAGTAATTCTTGATAAATTTGCCGCATTGAAGAGCGTCATGAGCATATCGTGTGTTGTCGGCGACAGTATGGAACGTGATGGAATAATGCATAGCTGCATGAAGATGCGCAGCGTAAACAAACCCTTCATCGGTCCTGCATTCACGGTGAAACTCAGTTCGGGATTCCTCGCAGATTGTCTGGTAATTTTCGAACATGCCAAGCCAGGAGACGTGATAGTGATTGACGCCTTCGGTGATACGGAGACATCGATTTGGGGTGGCCTCATGTCCGGATTGGCTCGCAACGCTGGGATTGTCGGAGCGGTTATCTGGGGGTCGGCTCGTGATACTGATGAATCAAAAATGTTGGATTTCCCGATTGTAACTAAATCAGTCTCTCCTCGAGAAGCTCACAGTGCGCTCACTCAGCTGTTTGAACCCATTGAACTCAACTGTCCGGTGTCGTGTGGCGGGGTGGTTGTACACCCGGGAGATATTGTCGTTGCTGATGAAATTGGTGTATCTGTTGTTCCGTATGGTCAAGCTGAGGATGTGTATCAGAAAGCAATTAAGCAAGCAGCGGGGGAGGAAGCCGCTCGAAAGGACATTCTTGCAGGAGCAAACGTAGAAGAGTTGTTGAAAAAGTATGGGAGGGTTTGACCGATGAAGACTCCGCTGTTTGATGCTGACAATTTAACAAAGGTAGAAGAATCAGGAATCATAGCGGTTTTAGAGGTAGAAAGCGCTAGCAATGCAGTTGCAGCAGTCGATGCGTTGCTAGCGGGTGGAATTACAGCTATTGAATTGACATTACGTACAGCTGCCGCGATTGATTCAATTAAAGCCATAGCTACAAATCGACCTGAAATGACGATTGGAGTTGGAACTGTAATCTTTCCTGGTCAAATTGAGCAAATTATCGAAGTCGGAGCCCATTTCGCAGTTTCACCCGGTTTTAATCCCGTTATTGTAGATGAGGCACGACGGTGTGGATTGTCGTTTGCGCCCGGTATAGCGACACCGAGTGAGTTGGAAGGGGCAGTATCGAAGGGGTGTACCCTTTTGAAATTATTTCCTGCAGAACTACTAGGAGGGGTCGAGTATTTGAGAAGTATGATTAACCCCTACGCCTATCTCGGTCTGTCCTATATTCCACTTGGAGGAGTAAACCTGGAAAATCTGACCAAATGGGCAGCGTTGAAGCCTGTTGTCGCTGTCGGGGGGACATGGATTTCACCTCGAACATTGATTGCTGAGAAAAACTGGTCCGAAATAACTCAGCGAGCAACCGAAGCCAAACAGACCTGGTGTGAAGCAAGGAGCGTTGTATGATTAAGACTGTTGGATTTGGTGAAATAATGGGGAGGATGAACATGCCATCCCACAAACGCTTCAAACAGGCATTGCCCGGACAATTGGATTTTTCTTTTGCTGGGGCTGAAGCAAATGTTTGCGCAGCAATCAGACTTCTTGGGCAAAAAGCATCTTTTGTTACAGCGTTACCTACGCATGAGGTTGCTGACGCATGCCTATTTGCTTTGCAAAGAATTGGTGTTGATGTCTCGCATGTGTTGAGAGTTGACGAAGGCCGTCTTGGGTTGTACTACGTTGAAACTGGTGCAAACCAACGATCGGGAAAGGTTGTGTACGACCGGGCTTTGGCTTCCGTTTCAATTATACCGAAAGAGCGATACGACTGGGACACTATTTTTTCTGATGCAAGCTGGTTTCATATCAGTGGGATCACCCCAGCTCTGAGCGCCATCGTAGCAGAGGCTAGCGTCGAGGCCGTAAAAGAAGCCAAGAGAGTGGGTCTGAAAGTGTCGTGTGATTTGAATTTCCGTAAAAACTTGTGGGCTTGGGATGCCTCGTTGACCACACGTGAACTTGCGCAGAAAACAATGAATCAAATATTGCCATATGTTGATATTCTCATCGGAAACGAAGAGGATGCTGAGGATGTTCTCGGAATCAAAGCTGGTCAGACAGATGTGCATGTAGGTAAACTTGACATAGGGCAATACCCTGAAGTGGCGCGTCAAATTCATGATTTGTTCCCACAGATTAAAAAAATTGCCATAACGCTGCGTCAGAGTATTTCAGCCTCCCATAACAATTGGGGTGCAATGCTTTACAATACTGAGAACCACAGAGCCTGTTTCGCTCCTTCTGTTGAGGGGATGTACCAGCCGTATGAAATTCGTGCTATCGTAGATCGGATTGGGGGAGGAGATTCCTTCAGTGGTAGCTTGATTTTTGCTATGCAGGACCCGTCCTTGTGTAAGGATGATCAAGCAATGGTCTCATTTGCTGTAGCCGCTTCGTGTTTGTGCCATAGTATTGAGGGAGACTTTAACTTTGTCTCCAAGGACGAGGTGGTGGCATTAGCCGGTGGAGATTCGAGTGGTAGAGTTAAACGGTAAAGCACTTAGCTAAACCCCGAATAGTGCGATAGTCTGGCGATATAGGACTAAGATTCAGTGAATAGCTGGCTCCAAGTCCATACCGAAGGTCAAAATTGAGGAGATTTCCGCTATCGTACCATGTTCCAGTCATACTCTGCCGGCAGCGGAGAGCGCTCCTTCACCAAGGCGATGACCTCATCGGTAGGTTCAACGTGGTGTTCCTGTGTGTAGGTGAGCAGGCTGTAGGCGAACCACAGCTCATCGAGGGGGGTATCCCCCTCTCGGATGTGCCCAAGCTCACGACTGAAGACCATCTCCTTGATGGTCTTTGCATCGCCCTCAGCTACCGCCACGTGGGCGCGGGAGATCATCAGGCGCTCGCTCTGCTCCAACCATTGAGCGGGGAGTGTATCGAAGACGCGCTTGGCCTCTTCGATCATCCCCTCCTGCACCAAGAGAGCGCAGTACTCCTCTGCGATGGCGCAGTCGACTGAGAACCCCTTGAGGTTTTGCGCTCTGCGGTACCAGAAGAGCGCGTGCGTAATTTCTCCTCTTCGCAGCTCAAGGGCGGCGAGGTTGCGCGCACTCCAGGCGTTGGGAAGCACCTCCATGACCGTTGTCCAGCAACTCTCGGCGCGCGAGACCTCCCCCTCCTCCAAGAGGATGATGGCCAGGTAATGGGTGAGGGTGGCACGCAGGTCAGCGCTAAGGGAGCTGTCCTTGAGCACGTCAAGGAAGCGCTGCTTCCAAGTGCGGCCGAGCGGCGGAGGGGCCAACGGGAGGGCAGTGTCATCGAGTATCGGCAGCACTCCCTCTTCAAGGAGCTGCAGGTAGGGCGCCGCATCATCGGCGACGGTCGAGCGTTCGAACCGGAAGGCGTTGGGGAGGCCCAAGCCTTGGATCTGCGCTTCAAGGTAAGCCCAGCCGCTGCCGCTCTGCAGGATCGTCTCGCCCTTGACCTGGGCTGCGAGGGAGAAGCGCTCATGCAGAGCTGCCACCTCTGTTTCATCAACTATTGCCCGAATGGCCTCATCGGCGGCATGGTGGGCGACGGCATAGTCATTGTCGTGGGCCTCTTTGGCCTCGACAGCGAAGGTGCCGAAGCCCTGTGTCCAGCTGATGGAGCTCCTCCCCTCCATGAGGTAGCCGTGCAGCTGCGTCGGGGCGAGGCCGCTTTGGATCTCCACATACTCCTCCTCGCTCTCCGGGCTGAGGTAGCGTTGCCACCTCCTACCGCCCTTATGGGTGCCCCAGCAGAACATCTTGCGGTAGGAGAGCGGGTGGGTGGAGACCTCGAAGAGCCCCCGCCCGTCCCGGTCGAGGGCACACTCCCACGGCAGGCGATCCTCATCGCAGACGAAGAAGTACTCATTGGAGGCGGTGAAGCGATTGGGGTAGCAGACATCTACGCCGTCGTAGATCTCCATGTACGGCGCCTCCATCCAGCCGAAGAGGCGCTGCCCCTTCGGGACGTACGGGTCGATGTAGATGGCATTGCGTCCGCTGGCGATGACACGAAGCTGGTCGTCGGTCTTCACCGCGGTATTGGTCCAGTAGTACATCGAGGTTGGCTCGTCGTCTAGGTTGTGCACCACGGTGTGGCTCCAGAGCATTGGAGCGTCCTCGTCGAGGTGGAAGTCGATGTGCCACCACAACCCCTTGGCCCGTTCAAAGTCGTAGAAGCGGAGGAACTGATGCCCCTCGCTGTCGCTCTGGATCGAGGTATGAAGCGCCTTGTTGGTGGAGAAGGTGTGGCCATACTGGCCCACGTTCCACTCGATGCCGCCGGCGAACCAGGCATCGAGGATGCCGAGGTTTCCCACCTGAAGCCCGCGGTTGCAGTAGAGCAGCTCTTGGTCGCCCTTTTTATCGATGAGTGAGATGAGCCGGGCGCCGAGGGTAGGCAGGAAGGTGGCCTTCAGGCGGGAGTTCTCCATCACCATGGCTTTAAGCTCCACCCCCTGTCGGTTACGGTCGTACCGGTCCTCGAGGCGGTAGGGGAGGACACGTTTACCACAGTCAAGGCCAAGGAGGCTACGATACTGGGGAGGCACCTCATCCTTGAGACGGACCGCGAGATCCTTCTCCGGGTGACGGAAGATGGGAAGCGGGTTCTCTCCCTGGACGAGCGCCGCCTTGGCACGAAACACGTCCTCTGTGATGGTACTCATTTACGCTCCTTTGATAAGCTCGGTCCAGCGCTTGTCCATCGCCTTCATCAAGGCGATCTGGGTCCGGGCTCGGTCGCGGTTGTGGTCTTCCCGTTCGGTGTGGTAGTAGACATCCCCGTTGAGGTAATCGGTCAAGAAGCGCACCGCCATGATTTGGGTGATGGTGCGCCCCGACTCGACGAGCAGCTCCTCCTCTAAGGTGGTGAGAAAGGTGGCGTTGGAGCGGTAGCCGGAGAGCAGGGCACGGTGGATCTCGACTGCGCAATCGACACGATCGAGGTCGGTGGTATCCTCCTCGGCGGTATTGGAGCCAGTTCGGATCATGTCACCGGTATCGAAGAGGCTGGAGCCAGGCATGACGGTGTCCAGGTCGATGATACACAGCGCCTCACTGCCATCGAGGCTGAAGAGGACGTTGTTCACCTTCGTGTCGTTGTGGGTGACTCTCAGCGGCAACCTACCCTCGGAAAGAGCGTCGCTGAGCACACAGCCGCGTCTCTTGTTCTCCTCAAAAAATGCCAATTCATCGGAAACTGCCGCCAGTCTTCCGTGATAGTTGGTTCGAATCGCCAGGAACAGCTGTTCGTAGCGCAGACGCATATCGTGGAAGCGGGGGATGGTATCAGAGAGCGACGAGCCATCGAAGTCAGCGAGCTGCAGCTGGAAGGTCCCTACCGCTTCGCCGAAGAGGTAGGCCTGCTCTTCGTTTTCGATGGTGTTGTAGGTGTGCACGTGGTCGATATAGCGATAGGTGCGCCAATAGCCGCCCTGTGAATCCTTGAAGAGTGGCTCACCGCTCTTGGTGAGCACGACGGTGAGCACCCGCCTGTCGATGTCACTGTACCCCTCGAGCTTGCTCCGGATGTGGCCGGTGACCGCACAGATATTCTTCATCAAGGCGACCGGGTCCTTGAACGCCTCGGTGTTTATGCGCTGGTGGGTATAGCGATAGGGGATCCCTTCGTATTCGAATGTAGAAAAAAAGGTGGTATTGATGTGCCCTTCGGTGTGGAGCTTGAGCGAGAGCAACTCTCCATCGATTGCGAAGTGTGTAAGAATTTCTCGGACCATTGACTGGGTGGGGCGCATGGGTAACCTCGTATGATGTGCTATGGTGATGTTAACCTTTAATCGCTCCGGCGGTCACCCCGGCGATGATTCGCTCGGAGAGGAAGATGTAGAGCAGGAAGGTGGGGGCGAAGACGATGACCACCGAGGCGAACATCCCGCCCCAATCCCCGGTGTACCGCATCGCCTGGATCATATTGAAGAGGCCCACGGAGACAGGCCGGACCTGTGGCTTGTTGGCAAAGATCATCGACATGAAGTACTCGTTCCAGATGGTGATGAAGTTGAAGACCGTCACAGTGATGAGCCCAGGCTGAACCAAGGGTAGCATGATGCGCCAGAAGGTGCCCATTGGTGAACAGCCATCGATGGAGGCGGCTTCCTCGTAGGTGGTGGAGAGGTTCTTGAAGAAAGCGAGCAGAAAGAAGGTAGTGAATGGTACGTTCATCGAGATGTAGAGGAAGATGAGCAACCAGCGGTTATTGGTCAGTCGCATCCTGCTGACCAGGCTGAAGAGTGGCATGACGATCATGATGGCAGGGATACCCAATGCGGAGGCGATGAGGTTCTGCACCACGCTGTTGCCCTTGAAACGGAAGCGACTGAGTACGTAGGCGGCCGGAGCGGCGATGAGGATGATGGTGGTGCAGCTGACGGCGGTATAGAGCACCGAGTTCATGAAGTAGGTAGAGACGCGCTGTGTCTTCCACGCTCGCACGTAGTTGTCGAAGTGAAAGCCGGTCTTGAAGCGGAACATATGGTCGCTGAAGATCTCCTGGCTCGTCGAAAGGCTGGCGAAGAGCACCCAGCCGATGAGGATGAAGGTGAAGATGACCCAGGTGATAATGAGAATATAAGAGGGGAGGAGGCGCCTTTGGTTGTTGCTGTCCAACGTCCTCAGTGATTTGGTTGCCATGGTATCCCTTCCTCCTAGAGTTCCACATCGTCGCTACGAACGATCAGGTTGGTCAGTGCGAATGCGATGATGACGATGACCATCATGATGACGCCGATGGCGGCTCCCGCACCGCTGTTGCGCATCGTACCCGTCGAGGCAGAGGAGCCGAAGACGAGCTCGTACATATAGTTCATCGGTGCCACTGTCGCATTGGAGAGGTTCACCGGGCTGAAGAGCTGGGCCCAGACGAAGAAGCCAACGGTGAAGACTGTCCACATGACGAGGTTGGTACGAAAGCACCCTCTGAGAAAGGGTAGCGTGATCTTATAGAAGCGCTGGAAGGCATTGGCTCCTTCGATGAGGGCCGCTTCTGTGTAGTCACGGGGAATCTGCTCGATTGATGCCATGAAGATCAGCATATGGTAGCCGACCATGCCGAAACAGTAGGCGACGAGCATTGACCAGAAGAGGTTGTCCGGTCCGGTCCACAGGGTTTCGCTTAGGACAGCCAGTCGTAGTGTTGCGAAGATGTTGTGCAAGAGTCCGTAGGAGGAGTTGTAGACGTAGTTGATCCACATCGTTCCCATGGCGATGGCGCTGACCACGTTGGGCAGATAGATGACAGACCGGAAGAATTTGACCCCCTTCATCCCGTTTGTCAGCGAGACGGCGAAGAAGAGTGCAACGATCATGACACCCAAGCCACCGGCGAACCAAATCCGGGCGATGTTCTTCATCGATTGCTTGAAGATCGAAGTGGCCCAAAGGGTACGGTAGTTCTCCAAGCCGTTGAAGGTCCAGCTTGAGATGGGATCGCTGACCGATTCGACTTTGAAGAAACTCATCACCGTGGTACGCACCGATGGGTAGAGGAAGACCAACAGATAGCAGAGCAGGGCCGGGGTGAGAAAGAGGACGATCATCAGGCGATTCTTTTTCATGCATGCATCCTTGGTTTGACAAACCCCCTGTGACTGTACCACAGGGGGGTTGCAATACCGATTATTTGTTCATTGCAGCATAGAAGCCGTCAGCGTCGAGGTTACCGAGGATCAAGCGGGAGAAGTTCTCCTTGATCTTGGCGTTCACATCAGCCACGTTCTCCATGCCCACTGCCCACGTCATCCACTTGGTGGTGTTGTCGATGATTGTCTTGGCTTCGGCAGTCTCCTTGGGCCACTCGCTGTCCTTGCCCATCGGCACTCCGAGGCTCTCCTTGGCCAATTCTCCGTCCCACTTGCCGGTGGTCATGTAGACGATGAACTGGAAGGCCTCTTCGGCCACCGTGCTGTTGGCGTTAATAGCGAAGCACTGTGCACCGTAGTTGTTGGCCTCGATGCCCACACCCTCGGCCTTGATCGTCGGCCACGCGAAGGCACCCCAATTCATGTTGGGAGCATTGCCCTTGATCTCGTTGGGTAGCCAGGTGCCGTTGAGGTACATCGCTACCTTGCCCGCTGCAATCTCCTCGATCTGACCTGCAGGATAGATGTTTGAGGCTGCTTTGCGACTGATGTATCCCTTCTTGGCGAAGTCGCTCCAGATTTGGCCGAATTCACGGACGGCGGGGTCTTTGAAGTCGTTGTTGTCAGCCATGGCGAGGGTCCTGTCGTAGCCAATCATACGGGAGAGGTTGTAGCCGAAGAAGGCAGCCATGTAGGCGTCATCAACGGTGATCGGGGTGATGCCGGCAGCGACCAGCTTCGCGCAGACAGCCTCAAACTCTGTCCAGGTCTTGGGTGTCGTCGTGATGCCGGCCTTGGCAAAGAGGTCTTTATTGTACATGGCGACAAACGCAAACGGCTGGTAGGGGGCGACTTTCAGTGTCCCGCCGCCTTCTGCTCGGGCCAGGTCGATGAGTGCAGTGCTCACAGAGTCGACATAGGCCTTGCCTGAGGTGGTGGGATAACTCTTCTTCGCAAAATCCTCCAAAGGCAACAGGTACTTGCTCCATACCGAGTTGACCCGGGAGATGTCCTCGTCAAAGAGGTCGATTTTCTCACCGCTCTCCAGTGCAGGCTGTAAGGTTTTGCGAATCTCACGTCCGTTGAAGACGATGTCCACCGTGATTCCGGTCTCCTTCTCAAAGGCAGCAGCAGCGTTGGCTATGACCAACCCCTGCGGTTCTGCTTCATTCCACATCGACCAGTAGGTCACCGTCTTCTTGGTCGCCTTTTCAGCACCGCCGCCGGCGAACAGAGGAGATGTGAGTACCACAAGTGCAAGTAACACAATCAAAACTTTCCTTTTCATAATACACTCCTTACGTATGATTAGCGTATCAATATCTCGTATCCAGATTTGATTATATGTTGATGAAACGTGTGCGCTTTATCCGAAATAACATAATGTTTGTCGATTTGGATAAGTGGGTGTATCATCAAGGGATGAAAACGGAAATCGATGGATTCACCCTCTCCACGATGAAAACAGAGATCGATGTCACTCACTTCGTCACCTTCCATTACTTTGAATACCCGCACAAGTTCGTCTTCAGCGGTGAGAAACATGACTTCTGGGAGCTACTCTACGTCGATAAAGGGGTGGTCTTCGCTGGTACCGAGCGCGAACGGTATCAGTTGCAACAGGGGCAGATCATCTTCCATAAACCGAACGAGTTTCATACCGTCGAGTGCAATGGAATCACCAGCCCCTGTTTAGTGGTGGTCTCCTTTGTCTGTACATCTCCGGCGATGGAGTACTTTGAGCATAAGGTGTTACGCATCACCCAACGGACGAAGAGCTTGATGTCGATCATCATCAACGAGGCGAAGAAGAACTACGTCACCGACCTCTCCGATCCATACTTTACCAAGCTCGACCGAAGCGAGCTGCAGCCCTTCGGGCGCGAGCAGCTGATCAAGAACTACTTTGAGGCGTTCCTGCTTGAGTTGATGATCCAGAACACCGAGGTGAAGAAGGAACATACGTTGTTGGGCGCCAACCAAGTGCAAGATCGAAAGACGCGCTTCGAGCTTGCCAACTCTTTTCTTCAACGTCATCTTGCTGAGAACCTCTCTCTTGCCGAGGTGTGCAAACACTGTGCAATGAGCTCCTCCACCGCCCAGCAGATCTTCCACCACGAGACTGGGCACAGCGTGATGCAGTGGTACGCACGTCTGCGTATCGAGAAGGCGAAGCAGCTGATCAGGGAGGGCAAGGACAACATGACCAGAATCGCCTACCAGCTCGGCTACTCCTCCATCCACCAATTCTCCAAGCAGTTTTCCCGCCTTGAAGGCAAGAGTCCCACCGAATATGCGCGCTCCATCACCAGCTTATTGAGCAAGGACCGGGGATTGTTGTAGCGGGAACAGGTGGAACACAACCATGGTCATGATGGCCAATAGGATATTGAATAAGAAGAAGTCCCCGCTTCTCAGCAAGGACTTCTGTGTGGAGGTAAGGGGAATCGAACCCCTGACCTTCTGAATGCCATTCAGACGCTCTACCAACTGAGCTACACCCCCAATTGCGACAGTGGCTATCATACGAATTGGAAACTTTTAAGTCAAGCCAACATAGTGAAAATACAAATCAGCCAACATAGTGAAAATACAAATCACGATCCTGCCCTCCGCCCACAGAGGCAAAGTTGGGTGGAACGCTGTCGATGTACACTCTCTCCTTCAATGGGCGTCTGTGCCAACAGCTCTCCTGAGCAACGGGCATCACCTCTAATTGACAAGCCACGATGGAGTGTAGACAAGATATTCTTCATACTCGGTC
>Ga0265293_10008236_pt1 | contig 15547 bp, 9 predicted proteins | sample Munlanlewell138R_FD_192505 | JGI IMG/M metagenome (GOLD analysis project Ga0265293, IMG submission 192505) | Leachate microbial communities from a municipal landfill in Southern Ontario, Canada - Leachate well 138R | ecosystem: Engineered > Solid waste > Landfill > Unclassified | place: Canada...
TACGGAATGTTTGTGAAGTGTGGCTTCCTTTATTAATGATTGCCTGAAGCTCCTCTACTTCTTCCTTTGTCAATTTAATCGTGTATCGTATCATTGTTTTTTATCACAAAGATATAAAATAAATACGCCATAACATATTTAACTTAACACTAGAAAGTCGTAATATTTCTTTTTCTCTATTAGATAATTTTATAATTGATTCTTTTTTCCAAATTCCATTCTTTAAATCATACAAATATTTAACGTTGCTTCCTTTTTTAAACACCTGAATATTCCCGGATTGTTTTTCAGATGAGAGTGAAACCACACATATAGATTTTAGAATTTCCCCATCTTGAGTCAAAAATAAAGGTGTTTGTTTCTGGTTGATTAATATAATTCTTCCTTCCTGATTGACAATATGAAAGTCACAAGAGATTGTATAAAGCTTCTTTTCTGTCAAGGGTGTCTTTTCAAAAAAATCAAATCCTACTCTATTAATCCTTAAAAGAAGCTTCAAATCATTTTTAATAACATATTTACGATAATAACCAAAACCCATTTCCTTAATTTCATCCGCACGACTCCCACATAAAAACAAAGGATTTTCAGAGACAAATTCAAACTCTTTTCTTTGATGATCTATTACATAAATACTGGTATAGTTCATCCTTGCAAATACCTCTACGACTTCTAAATAATTATTCATCTGGATAATTTTTCCTTTAATTTTACTTTTTTATCCATGGTTGTATAGCACAATGCAATAAAACAATGTTTTATTTAATTTCACAAACTTACCTAAGCATATATCTTATTACCCGAATCTACTTTGTTGATTAAATTCTTCTAAAGAAACCCCAAGACAAAGTCTCAGGGAATTCTTTGGATAAATTTATTCTTTGATCAGATTCAGAGTACCGACTAATTGCCCGTCACAAATCAATTTTACTGTATAAAAGCCTATTGCATAACCTGATAAATCAATTGAATGCTGTGTGCTTTCTGTATCTAAAATATAATTACGCTCTACACCGGTGTCATTCCCGATATAACCCAGTACAGAGATATAAGCAGAGTCCGGTGCATTCAGATTATACGAAACCAAAACGCTTTGACCGGCAGGATTTGGAACAATTGATTTTAATGTATGCGGGTTTAGATCTACATTTACATCCGTATAGTCCTTATAACCATCAGCATCTGCGATAATTTCCAATTTATAAGTTTTAGCAATATCCGCTATTACTGTTAGTTCAGCACCTGTATAAATAAGATCTCCCTCCATGTCATACCAATTGTAAACTGCTTCTTCATTAATGTCCTCAGCTGTAAGTGTAACTGTTTCATTCCTGTCTGCCATAACATTGTCGGCCTCAGCATAGAATGGCAGTCTTGGCGGTTTTCTAATCTCATAAGATTCCCCACCCATTATTTCATTGATTGTATTATCAATTTGAATTAAATGATAAGAATAGACAGGCTTTGATGTCATTTTCCTTGTTAACACATTAAATCTGAGTGCAATATATCCAGTTTCATTTTTATTTAGAATCAGGTTTTTAATTTGAGCATCATAGCCTGAAACATAGAAAATAGGTTGCGTACCTTCGGAATGAGATGCTACAGAAATATCTTTGGATAATTGGCTTCCACCAGCTACCCAAGCATTATATAGAATACTGTCCATGACAGCAGTAACCTCAGCTTCTTCAAAAATCGGAGTTCCTGATTCATGAGAGTCCGGAGTTAAATTCAAATCAAAAGATTTAAGGGAGGACGTGTGATTTGAAACAGCTACTGTTCCTCCGATTGGCTTTCCGGGAACTAAATCTACAATAGTCAGATTTCTCCATGCCTGATTATTGTTCTCCCTGACCATAATATTCGGGTTCTCTGTATATGAGTGTGTCAGTGGGTCTGAGACACCCAGAATTGTAGCTAAAAGGCAGAAATGCTGTGGATCCCCATTCCCAGGTCCGGATGTGTAATTTGATGGATTCGGTACAACCCAAGGTATAGTAATAATCGTTTCTTCACCAGGTTGAATTACTGGAATTGTTACAGGTGTTCCAATAACTTGTCCACCAAGAGGAAAATGAGAATCGTTTTCCAGCGTACCATCCCAATTTTGCGGATAAGCCAGATTGGTATTGGCTTTAGCCCAGTTTACTGTTAGAGTTTCTGTTCCTGTAGAAGCTTTACAACCTTTGTTTATAACCCTTATCATTATGTAATTAGGCTCATTATTGCTTTTATATTCAGGGTTTTGATGTTCTAAGCCGTTATCATTAATATTTCGAATCCATATATCTCTACTGTTCCACATGTGCTCGGTAAATACATTGGGTTCAATGCCCTGATCTGTTGGACCATCCTTGATAAACAAATCAATCTCATCCCTGCAACCGTGTTTATAGGTGCCTGTGTTGTATGAATCAGCTCTGTGACTGCCCCATTCAATTTTGTCGAAACTTCCGTTGGTTTCCCAAACATAGGCAGTGCAGTCTTCTGAAGAGATAACTATCTCATTCAGACCATCATTATCAATATCAGCGATTGCGGGAGATCCCCTGAAAGGACTTCCGTTGTCTGACTGCAACCCCCAGCCCACACATTCGGTGCCATTATTTTTAAAAGCTTTGATGACACCGCCAACATTGGTTATAATTTCAATATCGGAATTTCCGTTTCCGTCCAATACACCGTCAATATCCGCCAGAAGGGGTGAAGAATCCTGGATATCTCCTATATTTTCTAAAGGAAAACCAGAAAGGTTTACTCCCTCTTTGTCCAATGCATACAAGTGGTTTTTACTGCCAAATACCACTTCTAAATTCCCGTCATTGTTGATATCACCAACAGATATTCTGGGTATGATATGTTCTGTGTTTTGACCAGTTGGCAATTGAAATTGCGGATAATTACTCCAATTGCTATTGACATAATTTCCGTCTAATTTAAAAGCATGGATTTTTCCCTGATTATTTTTTTTCGTGATTAAAAGTATTTCGAGATCTTCATCTGTGTCAATATTTGCAATGGTGAGCCCACCATCAGCGCGTTCTCCTTCGTCAAATTCATGAAACGGATTGGTCGAATAAGGTGTCCCGTCATAGTTGAAGATGTAAATTCCTCCTTTAGTTCCGTTCCCGGTTTTCTTTACACCGAACGCAATTTCTCCGAAACCGTCATTATCAAGGTCAGCAACTGCGATTTCTCCTTCCGACCAGCCACCGTTGCCTACATGAGCAGACCATCTCAGGTTTTTATCTTTGTCATACACATAGAGTTTTTGGTGTTCATCCAATACTATGATTTCAAGGAAACCGTCATTATCCAAATCATATAATACAGGATTCCTCATCATCTGACCATTATTCAAACCTATATATTCCGTATCCCAAAATGGATCGGGCTGTCCGTGTCCCGGTGATCCCTGCTCATCCTCATCAATCGTTTTGAAGACATATAAACCACCATGATTTGTATCATTGTTTCGTCCGGCGGAAATTACTTCGGCAAACCCATCTTTATCCAGATCACCTACGGCGGAATTAGGCAGCATTGAAAAATCTGTAATCGCAAAACCTGAAACGGTGGTTTCGTTGCCGTCTATATTGAATATTTCCTGACCATCGTGTCTGAAACCAAAGATGGCTCCTTCTGATTCAGACCCCTTTTTGAAATTCAGGAAAATCTCTTTGTAGCCGTCTCCATCCACATCATAAAGCATCGGTGAGCCGGCGGAAAGCCGCCCGACAGTGTTTGCAACGGGGAAACCACTGTACAGTTCCAGAGAAGTCCATGCCAGATAAGAAACAAGCCCATCCAACGGACATTCCTGGCCCGATAAGGAAACTGTGCTTATTTTGTAATAATATTCAGTAGCTTCCTCCACTTCATAATCCGTATAGGCCGAAGTTCCCGCTATCAAAAAATCATTTACTTTATCATAATTCCCATTTTCTGTACCACTTCGGTAAATATTGTATCCGCCGATACCGGAAACAGGTGTCCACATTAGCTTGATATGGTCAGGCCCGGAAGTAAAATCAAAACCCGATATGGCTGCAGGACAGGTTTCGTTCATATCAAAATTAAATTCCCACTCCTGCCCGAACGCGTTGGTAAGCGTAAGGGTGAAAGGCATTGCCCCGGAATGGGACTCCGTCAGTCGGAATTTAAAGGGCAGAATGTTTTCTTCCTGCGAGGAAACTGCAATGGCATCATAATTCCCGTTCGCCGCATCAATAGTTACAGCAGTTAATTCCGAAGATAAAACAGCGGTCAGCGCTCCGGTGGAAATATTTCCGGTATTGCTGACGGTTATTTTGGCATTTACCGTTTCATCAAGCTCAAACGGCGGTACGGAATTTCCACCGTTGTCTGTCAATATTCTTGCTCCCAGGTTTAAAACAGGGCTGTACAAATCCAAATAGAAATTATCCAAATGACTGTAATTACCGCTTGCAGCTATATCCAGATGAAATTCGATGAAATCCGGTATTTCGTCCACACCCATTTCCACCAGAGGCGTAAAAGTGAATCCGTTCAATGTAACGTTTTGTCCGGGAGCGACAATGGGATTATGGGTTGCAGTAGCATGGGTTATTGTAACTAAATCCGATTCATTGGATAAGACAGCATTAATGCTCTCAATGTCATTTCCGCCTGAATTTTTAAGTACAACGTTTAGTGTAATGTTCTCGCCGGGTTCAATCAGATGATTTTCATTTTCATCTTCAAAGGAATAATCTATAATATAGAGATGAGGTTCCGGCATCAGGATGTTTACATTTTTAGGAATGGGAGGGATATAATTTTTCGCTGTGGCGGTCACCAAAAGTGTTCCGGGCGTATCGGGGTTAAGGTGGAATACCGTGCTTACAGTATGTGCTGGTACCTCTTGTGAAGCCAACACTTCCGGATAATCGTTAACCACATTATATTTGTACAGGGTAACCATAGCTTCTTCCGACAAATCTCCTACACTCACTGTAAGCGCATTGTCTGAACTGTTGCTGATGGCGATGGATGTGGGCGCTGACAAGTTAATGGCGCCCGGTGTAGCCGACCAGGTCATCATGGTAGGGTCGCCGAAAAGAGTGAGGACTTTTATATGGTGTACCTCATTTACACCATATCTTGCATTTGCTGAAGCTACTCCCATCAGGTAGGCATCCGGTGAAAGTATATCATTACCCTGTGCATATATGGATTGGAATAATTTTTTATCTTGATTGTACATTCCATTCCAAACAGTAGCAGAATTGGCAAGGATAGCTACACCACCACCATTAGGGTTGTTAATATAATGTTCCGCAAGTGCATCCAAGGTAAATGTTCCCGGTTTACAGGCTGTGGTATACATAATTTGAAGGAAGTTTCCATTGGTCAAATTGTCCATATCTTCCCTATAAAGACTATTGTGTTTCATTCCACCGGAAACACCAATGCCAAAGGCTCCTCCATGGTCGTAATGGCTGACTAAGTGGAACATCCCAATATCTGACTTACCCGTATTCATCCGAGCTAAGGTATTTTGTTTGTTTAACTCTTCGTTACCTATAAATGGTTGATAATTAGGCACTGTCTGATGGTCGTCAAATAACAACCATTTTTTTAAAATAGAGCTACTGAGAAAGGGTTCATTCTTTAATTTGGTATGCCATTCCTGACCATCTGCATCACCATTGTTAGTTATATTGCCATTTTCATCATAAATAACAGGGTCGGGTGGATACTCATAGTAAGAGCCTAAAAATAACATATTGTTAACATAATTTCTTTGATTGGGCGGAACTCCGTCTAATTTCTCGTATTTTACAATTTTATTGATAAAGTTCTGTGCTTCCTGTTGGGTATCTACCGGTGCCCTACCTATATAATTATCACCCATTAGCCCTGATTCAAGACCGTCATTACCTTCTCCAAATTTTGCATTTCCATTTTGATTCCAATTGTAGTTATAATCCGAGGGCATATTGGGTTTAAATACATCAGAATAATACAAATCTGTGGGGTCAGGTCCATACATATAGGTGCCAATTCTTCCAGGAATAATTTCTGTATCCCCACCAAGTAATACAAACATACCAGCTCCCCAATATTTATGAACTGCTTTAAGGTAGTTGCGAATTTTTTCGGCATTATCCATACCCGGAAAAGCAGGATAAATCTGTTCGGTAGTAACCACGAGTGTAGTAAACCCTCTTTTGGTCTTGTAGTCTGCCAACTGCTCAAATTTAGACTTAAGGGCTTCATTGGTAATGATGATATAATCGGGGATATAGGAATTATAAGCTGATGGCTTCCAGCGTAGCATAGATTTGTCGGTTTCTACTATTTCATCCAATATCGTTTTTGCCGTTGGCGGTATTGAATTTAACAAAACCGGATTTTCAACCTGTGAAGCGACCCATTCTCTGTTCAGATCATAACGGAACCTGGTAATTTTTTCCGTTTTTTCAACGTTTCCGATTGTATATTGAATCGTGATATTTATGGTTTGGTAGAGGTATAGTTTTTTCTGGTTGGGGATATACTTGAAAGGGCAGATGTCCAATGTAACAATGTGATAGCCCTGAGCCGAACCGTCTCCCGTTTTAACCACGGTATTGGCCGGATAGGGATTGGCGGAATTGTATACCGCCAGGTCAGGGGATACAAAAGCCGGTTCGGATACCCAGTCCTGCGGCGGCTGTGCAGGGTAGATATCGGCATTTCCGTCTAAGAGTACCTGACCCTGGTTGCTGATATTGATATTTGTAACCGTACTGCCCGACGGTAGCACAAAGCTTCTAGTATAAACGGGTAGTCGGGGTGCACCGACTTGTGTGGTGAAATTGCCTGTTTGCGCACTTGTTACGACCTTGTAGGTCTGGTCTGTTGTGATTTTAAAATCACCAGTCTGCACCGTAAAGGTGTAGGCTACCTGAGCAAATGCAATAACTGCCGCAAACAGCAGTATTGTGGAAAATAGTTTTTTCATGATTTTTATATTTTAGTTGATTATGATTTTCTTTGTATAGTTCTGTTTAGTGCTATTGATAGAGAGTATATAAACTCCTTTTACAAGGGATTTAACATCTATGGCAATTCTATCAGTATTTTGATAGTATTTTGAATGTACTTTTTTTCCAGTTATGTCGGTCAGGGTTATTGTGAAATTATCAGTCAAAGACTTCTTTATAACAATGTTGACTTCATTTGTAGCAGGGTTAGGGTAAATCTTGATTTTATCTTTCAGATTTTCATCTGTAACATTCATTGTGTTAATTCCCGTTCCGTTTTTCCAGATGGTACCCTTATTATTTTTTATGCCTGCAATATAGCCGGTGGTTTCATCGGCAAAATGGATAGAAAGCATATCTATTTCCAAATCATTATCATACCAAATGAATTCTGTATATGGGCTAGATTCTGTAGAAGAAATCTTAATAATTCCTCGACTCGAAGTATCCCCGTCCAATGCTTCCATAAATAAAATTCCCCAAATGGTATTTTCATTAATGGCGAATATGTCGGAGAATGTAGGGATACTTTCTTCGAAATCTGATACTAATTCAAATTGATTGCCTCCGTCAATGGTTTTATAAAGACCTTGAAAATAAAAGAAACCAATGCTTTCGTCAATAAAATGAAAAGGAGCTAATGCATTTTTTTCTATCCAAGATTCACTTCCGTTATTTGTTTTGGCAAAAGCATTTTCGAAGTTGCTCCAATAATCGTTACCAACAAAACCAATCTCATTACTTAAAAATTGGATTTCTTGGTAATAAGGCATTTGAGTGGGTAAAGTCCAGTTTGAACCACCATCCTCACTTTTTATGAGACCATTATTTGCAGAAATAAAAATCAGATTTTCATTTACGCATGATAGTGAATAAAAGCCTGTACTTACTTCCACATTGGTAGAGTTCCATGTTTCGCCACCATCTGTGGTTTTCAGTAGTGTACCCCCCCCCCCTATGATATAGCCTGTATCCGGAGTCGGGAACTGTACTTTCCGTAAATCTTCTGTAGAACCCGAAGGCTTCTGCACCCATGTTTCACCACCGTCCGTAGTTTTTATAATGATACCGTTTGCACCAACTGCCACCACAATATCGGGGGTTATGGCATAAACATCATTGAAAACAGGTGGGTTTTCCATACCTGTGTCAAGTTCTACCCACTGGGCTTTTCCATAAGAAAGACAAAGAACAATACTGAAAAGAGAGATAAGTGTTTTCATGTTTTAAAGTTTTTTTTAATGTTTTGATTCTAAAGGTAATAAGTATTTTTCTAATAAAAGATATTTTGGTGTTATATTTTAAAAAATTTATCAACCAAACCGGTCATTTCCGTTTTGATTCCAGTTGTAATTCGGATTTCCTTCTTTATAGACATCACAATAATACAAGTCTGTTGGGCTTGGACCGTCTGTAGATTCAAAAGCATAAGACCCTATTCTTTCCGGAACAATGGCTGTATCCCCGCCAAGCAATACAAATAAACCATTACCCCAAAATTTATGAGCCGCTTTGAGGTAGTTGCGGATCTTTTCAGCATTGTCCACTCCCGGAAAAGCAGGATAAATCTGTTCGGTGGTAACCAGCAGGGTAGTAAAGCCCCTTTCGGTTTTATAATCCGCCAATTGTTGAAATACTGGTTTAAGGGCTTCATTGGTAATGATGATATAATCGGGGATATAGGAATCATAAGCGGAGGGTTTCCAACGAAGCATGGATTTGTCGGTTTCTACTATTTCATCCAATACCGTTTTTGCAGTTGGTACCATGTATTTTAAAAGTTCCGGATTTTCCACCTGAGAAGCTACCCATTCTTTGGTCAACTTTTGGCGGCGTTGGGTTATTTTTTCCGTTTTTTCTATGTTTCCTATGGTGTATTGTATGGTAATGTTTACCGTTTGATAGAGATATAATTTTTTCTGGTTGGGAATGTATTTGAAAGGGCAGATATCAAGCGTAACGATACGGTAACCCTGAGCCGAATTATCTCCTGTTTTTACAACTGTATTTGCGGGATAAATACTGGAAGAGTTATAAATCACAGGGTCCGGAGGCACAAACGCCGGAACGGAATCCCATTCTGCAGCAGGCTGTGTAGGGTAAAGCAATATATTATTATCTATAAGCACCTCATTTTGGTTACTGACCACTATATTGGTCACAGTGCTGCCATGTGGAACTACAAAATTTTGGATATAAACAGGAAGCTGCGGTGCACCGATCTGTGTGGTAAGGTTTGAAGTTTTTTGTGTATTTACAATTTTGTAGGTTTTATCTGTTTCAATTTGGAAATCAGATGTCTGAACGGTAAAGGTATGGGTTACCTGTGCGAATGCCATGACTTCTGCAAAGAGAAAAATAGCGGAAAATAATTTTTTCATGATACATAAGTTTTAGTTGATGATTATTTTTTGAGAATGTTTTTTATTTTTAGTCTCAATAGAGAGAATATATATCCCTTTTTGAAAATAGGAAGTGTTTATCTTAATTTTCTTTTCTTTAAATGATTTGGAATAAATCTGTTTGCCTGTCATATCTGTAAGTGAAACCATATAATCCTGTAAATTACCTTTTTCAACTTCTATATTAATTTCAGATGAAGCAGGATTGGGATAGACCTTTATTTCATTGGTTGCTATTGACTCATCTGTCCCCATTGTATTGATTCCCGTACCGTTTTTCCAGATTGTGCCTTGACCATTTTTATAGCCAGCTATATAACCAATATTTTCATTTGCGAAGTGAATAGATAACATATCTACTTCGGGGTTATTTTCCAAAATAATTGTTTCAGAATACACTTCTGAATCAAACGAAGCTATTTTGGCAATTCCTCGACTTGAGCCATCACCATCTAATAAGTACCCTAAAATACCCCAAACATTATTTTCATTGATGGCAAAAATATCTACGAAATCTGCCCAACCTCCGTAGTATAACCATTCAAAATTATTTCCACCATCTATAGATTTATATAAACCAGTTGAATAATAAAAACCGGTATTCTCATCTATAAAAACAGCAGGTGAAATTCCGTTTATTTCTTCCCATGTTTGACCTCCGTTTTCTGTTCTTGACAAAAAATTAGCAAACCCATCCCATGCGAACCCTATTTCATTATTTACAAATAGAATTTCACCTCCTCCTGTCAATGGAGCAATTTCATTCCATACCCCCCCCCCATCTTCACTTTTTATCAAATTACCACTGCAAGTAGCAAGAATCAGGTTTTCATCTACACAGGAAAAACTATGAAAATAACAATTTGACCCTACATCAATGGGAAGCCAGGTTTCACCTCCGTCAGTTGTCTTAATAAATGTGTCTCCGGCAGCTACTGCATAGCCAATATCAGGTGTAGGAAACTGTACTTTTCGCAGATTCTCTGTTGTGCCCGAAGGCTTCTGCCACCAGGTTTCACCGCCGTCTGTGGTTTTAAGGATGGTGCCGTTGGCACCTACCACTACTACTATGTCAGGCGTTATGGCATAAACATCTGAAAAATAAGGAACATCAACGCCCGAATCAAGTTCTACCCATTGTGCTTTTCCATAAGAAAGACAAAGAACAATACTGAAAAGAGAGATAAGTGTTTTCATGTTTTAAAGTTTTTTTAATGTTTTGATTCTAAAGGTAATAAGTTTTTTTCTTATAAAAGATACTTTGGTGTTATATTTTAAAAAATTTATCAACCAAACCGGTCATTTCCGTTTTGATTCCAGTTGTAATTCGGGTTTCCTGCTTTATAGACATCACAATAATATAAATCCGACGGGCTTGGGCCATCGCTAGTTTCAAAAGCATAAGAACCAATTCTACCCGGAACAATGGCTGTATCCCCGCCAAGCAATACAAATAAACCATAACCCCAGTGGTTACGGGCTGCTTTGAGATAATTCCGTATTTTTTCAGCATTGTCCACGCCGGGATAGGCGGGATATATCTGTTCGGTGGTAACCACCAAAGTAGGGAATCCTCTTTTGGTCTTGTAGTCTGCTAACTGTTCAAATATTGGTTTAAGCGCTTCGTTGGTAATGATAATATAATTGGGGACATAGGAATCATAAGCGGAGGGTTTCCAACGAAGCATGGATTTGTCGGTTTCTACTATTTCATCCAATACCGTTTTTGCCGTTGGTGGCATGTATTTTAAAAGTTCCGGATTTTCAACCTGAGAAGCTACCCATTCTTTGGTCAGGTCATAGCGGAATTTTGTAATCTTTTCTGAGTATTCAACATTCCCCACCGTGTATTGTATGCTAATATCTACCGTTTGATAGAGATATAATTTTTTCTGTGAGGGAATGTATTTGAAAGGGCAGATATCAAGCGTAACGATACGGTAGCCCTGAGTCGAACTATCTCCTGTTTTCACTACCGTCTGAGCAGGGTAGGGATTGGCGGAGTTATATACCGCAGGGTCGTGCGGCACAAATGCGAGTTCAGAAACCCAATCACGGGGTGGTTGGGCAGGATACAGCAGAATGTTATTTTCTATCAGCACTTCACTTTGGTTACTGATTACGATGTTTGTAACCGTACTGCCGTGAGGCAGCACAAAGCTTTTGGTATAAACAGGTAATTGAGGTGCGCCCACCTGCGTAGTGAAGTTTAAGGTTTTTTGAGTATTTATTACTTTATAGGCCTGCTCTGTTCCAATCTGAAAATCGGAGGTCTGAACGGTAAAGGTATGGGTTACCTGTGCAAATGCTACGGATGTCATAAACAGCCCTATAGCGAGGAGTAGATTTTTCATAATTCATAAAATTTTAGTTGATAATGATTTTTTTGGTAAAGTTTTGATTTTGGGTTTTTATTGAGAGTATGTAGGCTCCTTTTGGGAATCCTGATGTATTGATTGTTATCTTGTTTTTATTTTCAAAGCTTTTGTTGAAAATTAGTTTACCCGTTATATCCGTTAGTACAACTTCTGCTTTTTCCGGATTTTCCAGAACAACATTCAGTTCATTTGAAACAGGGTTGGGATAAATCTTGATTTCATTGGTTGCTGTTGACTCATCTGTCCCCATTGTATTAATTCCCGTTCCGTTTTTCCAGATGGCTCCTTTTCCCTGCTTAAATCCCGCAATGTAACCTGTGCTCTCATCAGAAAAATGAATAGCGAGCATATCGATATTTGGGTCATCATCCCAAGCAATAGTTTCTGAGTACGGCTCTACCGGCGAAACTTTAACAATTCCGTGGGAAGAAGGATCTCCATTCAATAATCCAACAAGAATACCCCAGACATTATTTTCACTTGGAGCAAAAATATCCGTTAAATATCCCCACTCCCCAAATCCTAAATTGAGAAAATTATTTCCTCCATCTATAGTTTTATAAAGCCCGTAGTTATAATAAAAACCGACTTCCTGATTCAAGAAATGAACCGGGGATGCTCCGTTTATTTCATCCCACATTTCTCCTCCATTTTCTGTTTTAAACAAGTCAAAACTATACTGTTCCCATAGAAAACCGGCATCACTATTTATAAATAATATTTGAGACAAAAAAGGTAAAGTTACTTCTACAATTTCCCAGTTTTCTCCTCCGTCTTCCGTTTTTAATATTGCATTGTTATTTGTAGAAACAAAAATCACATTTTCACTAACACAAGACAATCCAGAAAGACTGAAGCCACTTTCTGTATCAATCACATTCCAAGTTTCGCCGCCATCTGTAGTTTTAAGAAGCGAGTCACCACCCGCCGTTATATATCCAATATCAGGCGTAGGGAATTGTATTTTATTTAAAATAGCGGTCGTCCCTGACTCTTTCTGCACCCATGTTTCACCACCGTCTGTGGTTTTGAGAATGGTGCCGTTGGCTCCTACAACTACCACAATGTCTGGGGTTATAGCATAAACATCATTGAAAACAGGTGGGTTTTCCATACCTGTATCGAGCTCAATCCACTGTGCTTTTGCATTAAAAGCTAAAAGTGTGAAGATAAAAAGTGTAAATAATTTTTTCATGATGTAATGGTTTTAGTTGATGATGATTTTTTTTGAGTATTTTTTCTGTTTTGTTTCTATTGAAAGTATGTAAGTACCTTTGGGAAATCGGTATGTATTTATTTTGATTTTGTTTTCGCTAAATGAATCAAAGTAAATTTGTTTTCCAGACATATCGGTAATAACAACAGCACAATTTTTTTTACTACTGTTTTCGATTTCAATATTGATTTCTGATGAAACAGGATTGGGATAGATTTTGATTCTGTTGTTGAGTTCATCATCTGATATAGACATGGTATTGATGCCTGTACCGTTTTTCCAAATGGTAGGTATTCCTTCGTTAAATCCCACAATGTATCCAGTGTTCTCATCTGCGAAGTGAATAGAGTTCATGTGTAATGCAGCATTGTTGTCATACCAAATGTCTTCAGTATAGGGATCAGTATCAGAATAAGTTATTTTTATGAGTCCAAGAGATGTTCCATCTCCATTTAAAAGACCTTCAAAAATTCCCCAAATATTATTTTCATTTATGGCTAAAATTTTAGATAATTGATTTCCTGTCCCAAACCCTATATGTTGAAAATTATCTCCTGCCTCTATTGTCTTTAGTAAGCCACTTTCGTAATAAAACCCAATAGTATCATTTATAAAATGATAGGGAGCTACTCCAAAAAATTCATCCCATGTTAGCCCACCATCCTCAGTTTTATATAAACTACCTGATTGAAGTGAGGTATATCCCAATGAATTATCAAAAAATTGGACGTAATTATCATTAAAAGAGTTCATTTGAAAATTAACCCAGGTATTTCCGCCATCTTCAGTTTTGATTAAATTTTCATAATATGATATATATATCAAGTTTTCATCAACAACAGATAACGCTTCAAAATTAGCAGTTCGTCCTGTATCAATAAGATTCCAAGTTTCACCACTGTCTATAGTTTTTAGAAGTGTGCCGTTACTTCCTATGACATAACCAATTTCAGGAGTTACAAATTGAACTTTTCCTAATCCGCTTGTAGTACCAGAGGGCTTCTGCGCCCAGGTTTCTCCACCATCCGTAGTTTTAATGATAGTGCCGTTAGCTCCCACCACTACTACAATGTCGGGCGTTATGGCATAAACGTCATTGAATGCAGGCGGGTTTTCCATACCGGTGTCGAGTTCTATCCATTGTGCCGCACAGGGTAAGGTAAACAGCAAAACAATAAAAAATGTGAAGATTGTTTTCATAATGATTGGTTTTTTTAGTTGAAATTATTATTCTATCACAAGGCAATAAATCATGCATAATCAAGGAAATAGCATGGTCACTTCCTATCTTCAGGTCTGTAATTACTGACAAAATTAATCATTTAATACATAGCATATACTACCCTTTTGTGTGGTTTTTTACTGATTAACAAACGCCTTAGTGTGAGCAATTACAGCTGTCTGATTTTTCAGAAAACAATTTACAAAAAAATAACCACTATAAACATTTTTACTATAATACACGACAAAAATTTATTTTATAATAAACGTATCTGATTATCAACTGTTCATATTTAATTATTATGACCTCAAAGAGGTCAGATGTTTATAGAAAACGATATTCCGAAATATACGACCCCGGCTGGGGTCGAACAATCAAACCAAATTATATTTCTATAAACATTTGAATCCTTCGGATTCATTAAATGAGTTCAATATAGAAATGAAAATAATTGAATATGAATAAATAGTCGCTCCTTAAATCGTAGTCAATCTAATGATTAACAGTCTTTTAAAGTCATTTTTATTTGTTTATTCTCGCAAGGTTTCGTATCTTAGAGCTTTAAAAGCTTGCAAATATGTTGGGAAAAAATCCAGAAAAACAGTCAGAATTATTCCGTCCTATGTTGGTGGATTTTATTGATAAGAAGCACGAACTCGTTTTGCTTTCAGAAAAAATTGATTGGAATTATTTCGAGAATGAATTTTCGCCATTGTACGCTAAAGTGGGCAATCCTAGCCACCCCATTCGTTTTATGGTTGGCTGTTTGCTTCTGAAATACCTGTACAATTTGGGAGATGAAACCTTGGAAAAAGCCTGGATTATGAACCCATACATGCAATATTTTTGCGGCAGAGTTTTCTTCGAACATAAGTTCCCGTGTGACCCGAGCAACTTTGTGCATTTTCGAAAAAGAATTGGACAAGAAGGCATTGAAAAAATCTTTGCATACAGCGTAACCATTCACGATGCAAAGATGAACACCTCGAATTTCGTTTTATCCGATACGACCGTTCAAGAAAATAACACTACTTTTCCCACCGATGCGAAGTTGTGCAAAAAAGTGATTGATTATTGCAACAAAATAGCCAAAAAAGAAGGCTTAAAACAAAGACAACGTTACACGAAAGTGAGCAAACAATTGGTTCGCAACACCTACAACGGCAAACATCCCAAACGGGCAAAAGTGGCAAGAAAATCCCAATCGAAAATAAACTACCTCGGGGCAAGCCCACGAGGTATTAAAACAATTTAAGTTGCCCTGAATAGACTTCTTTATATTCTTTCTTTTTTCCCTGATTTTCAACATATTTTTGAATCACTTCTTTGCTCGC
>Ga0265293_10008237_pt1 | contig 15547 bp, 13 predicted proteins | sample Munlanlewell138R_FD_192505 | JGI IMG/M metagenome (GOLD analysis project Ga0265293, IMG submission 192505) | Leachate microbial communities from a municipal landfill in Southern Ontario, Canada - Leachate well 138R | ecosystem: Engineered > Solid waste > Landfill > Unclassified | place: Canada...
TTGAGAATAGTTATGATAAAGCAATTCTCCACCATGTTCATAGCAGCGGTTTAAGCCCCAATCCATGCCAAGCATAAGATTCCATGACATTTCATACATTATACCCTCAGTATTTCCTATTCCTTCGATTATTCTTCCTACAATATAAGGTGTATCGCTCGCAACTCCAATTTTAAATTCTCTTCTCCTTTTTCCTGCAAAATCTATTGTATCTATTGATTTAATCTGAAACACCATAGAGTAAAATAATGATCTTGTATTAGTAAAAGTATCTCCAACTGATAGTGAAAAATCAAAAATTAAGCCAGATAAAATGGTTCCTTCAACATCTGTATTTCCCTTATAGTATACTCGCTTTTGAGAAGTTTCTCTTAATCCTCCAATACACCTAGCAGTTAAGGGATTAAAAACAGGATCTTTAAACCAATAGAGCTTCTTATAGTTTTCACTCTCAATTATAGTATCTTCGTCTGTAAGAGCAAATCTATTAAAGTAATAGAAAGTTCCTGTTCTATAATCATCTGTCCAAATCTGTAAGCCTGGTTTCACTAAAGGGATATACTGATAATCTTGTGCATTCAGATTAAATGCAAATAGGAAAATAACTACTCCCAATACTAATTTATAAATGTTTGTTTTCATAACTTATAGATTTAGTTCTTAATAATCTTCTTCCTTATAACCCCATTTTCAGTATTAACCCCAAGAATATAAACCCCATTGGTAAAAGAAGAAATATCAATTGTCTTTGTATTAGAATTTACCACACTTTGATAAACCCTTTGCCCAAGTGAATTGTATATTTCTATTGAATTGATAACACTTTCTGATTTAATATTAATCTCTTTATACGTTGGATTTGGGTAAGCTATACAAGTATTATTTATATCTATGTTAGATAATGACACAAAGATATTCTCAACATCATTTGGTTTAAACTTGATGATTTCTGTAGTTCTTACCCCAATATCATCCATTATATTTACTCCCATTATCAACCCTCCATCAATAGTAGGATATGAATATGCTAACATATTTGCATCCCCTGTATGTAGATGACGATAAACATATTTATAATTAAAATTACCGTTTATTCCAAAATTTACAATTTCAATAATAAGCATAGTCTCTTGCCTTTCTGGAGTAGTTTGGCATAAAAGGTAAATTGAATCGGGATTTGTAAAGCTAAAATAGATACGACTATCATGTTTACCAACTAATGCAGTATCGGACATATATCTGTAATTTGCAATTGTTTTAGTATTGATATTACAGATATTTATATCTACATAATCTCTTCCTGAAGCTGACACAAACATTGAGTCATTTATCTGCTTTACACTAAAAAATTCACTTTGAGTGTTGACAATATTCAATGAATCAGAAACAGTTAGATAATCTTTATCTATTAAGTATATTTTGTTTTGATTTGGATTCTTTCCTAAGAGAATTAAACTATTTTGATTTTCTCCACACCATCCATAATAATCACCGTCTATTTCATTTGAACTCATAATATTACCTAAGGTATCAATTAATAGTATCTTGGATAACCCTGACTGTTCTTTTATTAAAGATGCAAAATATCGCTCTTTTGTAAAACTTGTTTTAATACTTGATATTGGATTAGTGTATGGGATATTTATGTAGGTAAATTCATTTGTTTGAATATTAAAACGCTTTAAGGAGAGAATTGAATCAGTATTATTTATAAAGTACAATATATCATTATACTTAGTTGAATAATATCCAGTTTGTGTTATTACTTCTGATAAAACTGTATCAATAGTTTCCAAATTTATATCCGTAACAAGACACGAATACTTATTTTCTGAATTAAGATAAAAACCTAACCAATAGTTATTGTCATTATCATAATTATTGAAACCATGCTGAGAACCCCTCCCCTGTTTTATCACCAAGTTTGTATCACTATATTTAGTATAAAATACTTGTGCATTTAAACTAAGCGAAAATAGAGTAATAAATACTCCAAATACTAATTTATAAACGTTTGTTTTCATTTCTTTTTCTTTTTTTTATTTATTCAATTCTTATATCTAATGTTGAACCAAGTTTAACTTCTGAGTCCCCAGAAATTTCTACAAATTACTTAGATATTTGTTGTATGGTATATGTGTTGTTTTCTTTATTTTTTCAATAAAGATTTTACAATTTGGATTGTACTTAATACTCCTCTAACTTGGAAAATAATTTATATTAAGCTTTTTATGTTTTCTTGAGTATGGGGAGTTTGTTGATGTGTTAGGGATTAATTATACACCACTCCCCTTAACGCCCCTAAGGAAAATAGAAGAATCTTATTTTGTCTTAGCAAATTGAAATAATATAGTGAAGGAAATGAGTTTTTATTTATAATTTTATCAGATAGAACACATAATAAATACATCAAAGAAAGCTTGAGCTTTGTTCTTTTGAGCAAGGGCTGCATTTGATTTATTATGTTTCTATTTTCTTTCATCTCTTATTTAATAGAAATATCTTGATTTGCAAAGGTATAATTATATTTTTGAGATATCAAAATTTTTATGTGTATTTAACTACCATAATGTCGCCACTGTGTGGCTTTTTGGTATAATTGGGAATTGGAATCAAATTACAGCGAAATGGAATCAAATTACAGAAAACTAACTCTTGATTCTAAAAAAATAGAATCAAATTACATTTTCGTAGAATCAAGAGTTAGGTCTCTTAACTTAGATGTTAATTAAGCAAGGGTTAAGAATGGTTAAGTGTAGTGATTATCTTTTCTGATAGGAAATAGGCTAATTTGTAGTGGGATTCTACACTCCAGCCTGCTACGTGAGGGCTTAGTACTACATTTTGTAGGGAGAATAATTCTTTTAATTCTTCTGGGGTTTTATCTCCTTGGCTTAGTTCGGAGCTAAAGGCTTCAAATTCCAAAACATCAAGGCAGGCTCCTAATACTCTTTTCTCTCTAAGAGCCAAAAGCAAATCCTTGGTTTTAATAACCTTTCCCCTTGCAGTATTGATAAGATAAATAGGTTTAGAGAATTTGGAAAGGAAGGTATCCTCTACCATATAATTTGTTTCCTGAGTTAATGGAATATGAAGTGAAAGAATATCTGCTTCTTTGAATATATCCTCTAATTCAACCTGCTTGGCGTATTCATTTCCATAGTCTTTCTTGTATTTATCATAGGCTATAACCCTTGCATCAAAACCTTGAAGTCTTTTAGCAAAGGCCTGCCCCATATTACCATAACCAATAATCCCAATAGTCTTACCCTTAATTTCCAAACCCCTGTTTTCCTCTCTTAACCAAAGGGAATTTCTTACTTGAGAATCAGCAATTATTAATTTATTAAATAATGCCAATAGCATTCCAAGAGTATGCTCCGCAACAGCATCCCTATTCCCTTCTGGAGAGTTTAAAACTTTTATATCCTTTTCCTTTGCATAATCCAAATCAATTGCATCCAACCCTGCCCCTACTCTTGCAATACATTTAAGTTTAACTGCTCTATCTATAATTTCTTTATCTATCTCCACCTTGCTTCTTACTACCAAAGCCTCATAATTAGGAATAATATCCAATAAGTCTTCTCTTTGCAAATCGTCTTTATGAGTAATTTCAAAACCGTTTTTAATTAGGTTTTCTATAAGTATTGGGTGGGTATTATCAATTATTAATATCTTCATTTTCTATGTTTTTAATCGGTTTTGCTTTTCTAATATACTTATCAAACTCCTCATATCCTCCATTAAAAGTATTCAAATCCACATCGTGGTCTATGCCTTGCAAAGTGCCAGAGTGAGAATATTGCCAAAATATCCAATTCTCATCCTCTGGTTCTTTACAAAGTCGAGATATCCAAAGGTCATATTCTTCAAAATTCCCTTCAATATATTTTTTATAAGTAGAAATATTAGTATAGATTATTGGCTTAACCCCATAGTATTTTTCCAATTCTCTTAGACAAATAAAAATCTCCGATACTATCCTGTTATGATTAAAGCTTGTAAGAACAAAGCCGTAGTCCTCAATATCCACAACTGGAGGAAAATCGATAGAGTCTTTATTGACAGTATTAATAAAATTCAAAGCCTGAGTCTTTCCTAATTTACTAAAACGATAGAAATGATAAGCTCCTGTAAATATTGAGTTCTTTCTGGCATTTTGGATATTCTCTTTAAATTTCTTATCAACAAAGGTTTCTCCTTCAGTAGCCTTAATAAAAGCAAACTTAACATTAGCATCATAGACCTTTGACCAATCAATATCTTTTTGATAAGAAGAAACATCAATACCAAGAATTGGATATTTATAATGATTTATCTCAACATCAGCACAAGCAAGATAAAGTCGAATATACTCCAAGCCTTTTTTGAAACCAAACCATAACAAAAATGCTAATAGTATTGAAATCAGAAAAATTAATATTGTTTTCTTCCTGAATTTAGGTTTTCTCATTAGTCTTTGATTAATTCTTTTACAATATCTTGCTTAATAAATTCCTTAACGGAATTAAGATGTTTAATATATCTAACCTGAAGATATTTATCATTTTTAGGAGTAGGAATAGAAAAAACAATGGAATCATTATAAAAGCAAATATCAATATTCTTAATAGTTTCCATACTCATAGTATCTAAATCTGAATCAATTTCTCTTATAAACGCTTTCTTATTGTTTTTATTTACATTTAAAATATCTTTGTTCTCTAATTGCCTATACTTGTAATTAGAATAATTAATTGTTTTGAATTCTATTAAAGTATCTCCTGAAATCGTATAGGTCTTTTGCATGGAGAGAGAATAGAAATTCTTATAAAGACTAAAATAATATGGTTTAATTTTTAAGTATCCCTTGGAACTTGGATGGTTTATTTTCTTATATTTCTCAACCTCATTGCTAATATACTTGTTTATCGGTTCTAATTTTATCTTCTTGTCGTTAGATGAAAAAATTGGAAAATAAAGTTTATTGGTAATATTATTTTCCTTGTCCTCAAGCTTCATTTCTCCTAATTTTACTCCCTTAGGCATATAAGAAACTGGATTTTGATTCTCATTTATTCGGTTTGATTTAGTATTTTTTTTATCACAAGAGAATGCAATAAGACCTATAATAACTATAATGACAATACTTAAGGGATAAAAAAGCCTCATTTTTTCTTTTTATATTTATAATTTCAACCTACAAATTTACATCATTTTGATATTTAATTCCAAAAAAAAACATACCTTTGCTCTTATCAAACTATTAAAAAAATAAGAGTATGAAAATTGAATTTTTAGGAGCAGCTAAGGAAGTTACTGGGAGTAAACATCTGATTACAACTAAGAAAAACACTAAGATACTATTAGATTGCGGAATGTTTCAGGGAAAGGGACTTGACACAGACTCAAATAATAGGGATTTAGGATTTAACCCTAAGGAAATTGATTATTTGTTTCTGTCTCACCCTCATATAGACCATTCAGGGCTTATACCATATATAGTAAAGCTTGGATTTAAAGGAATGATATTCTGTACTCCTGCAACGCGAGACCTTTGTTCAATTATGCTTGCTGATAGTGGCTTTATCCAAGAAAATGATACCTATACTTTTAATAAGAAAAGAGCAAGACAGGGATTAGACCCAGTTGAGCCAATTTATACTTTAGAGGATGCACAGAATGCAATGCAGTATTTTGTAAGTATTCCTTACGATAAAGAATTTAATATTAGCCCTGAAATAAGTGTAAAATTTACTGATAATGGTCATATACTTGGAAGTGCAACAGTTAATCTTGCAATTAAAGAAGGGAGAAAAATTACGAGAGTTGCTTTTACTGGAGATATTGGCAGATATTCAAAGAGGATTCTAAAAGCTCCACAACCATTTCCTCAAGCAGACTATATTATTATGGAATCAACCTATGGAGACAGGCTGCATGAGAATGTGGATGAATCAGAATCGCAATTACTAAGTGCAGTTCAAGACACATGTGTTAAGAAAAAAGGTAAACTAATTATTCCATCCTTTGCAATAGGCAGGGCTCAAGAAATTATTTATGCACTTGATAAGCTAACCCATAAGGGACTTTTGCCAGATGTTGATGTTTATGTTGATAGCCCTTTAAGTATTAATGCTACAAATATTATGCGACTTCATACAGAATGCTTTAATAAAGAGTTTAAGAAATATATGAAGGAAGATAATGACCCATTTGGATTTGACAGGCTTCAATACGTTCGCTCAAAAGAAAAATCAAAAGCTTTAAACTCTGATTTCAGACCAATGATAATTATTTCTGCTTCTGGTATGATGGAAGCAGGAAGGGTTAAACACCATATTGCAAATAATATAGAAAATCATCGTACCACAATTCTTGGAGTAGGTTATTGTGCTCCTTCAACCCTTGGACATAGAATCCTGAGAGGAGATAAGGAAGTTTCAATATTTGGAATTAAATATAGAGTTAAGGCAGAAATTAGAACAATTGACTCTTATTCTGCTCATGCTGATTATAATGAAATGCTAAAATTCTTGGATTGCCAGGACAAAACCCAAATCAAAGGTATATTCTTGGTTCACGGAGAAGAAGAAACCCAAAAGAATTTCAAGAGGACACTTAGACTAAATGGATATTCAAAAATTAGAATACCTGCGAAAAAAGAGGTTATTGAGATTTAAAATCTAAAGAATTCGATTATGAGAAACCTAATTAGAATTTTCTTTCTCTTTTTAATTATTCTATTTCCATTATTTTCTTTTTCCCAAAAAGAGAGTCTAATTGATTTTGAATATGAGACTCCTAATGGGGAATTTTATTTAGTTTCTGACTCTGAACAGGAGTATATCCTAATCTATTTCCATAATCCAGAATGCATTGAGTGCAATGAATTAAAGGAAACAATGATTAAGGATAAGAAAATCAATAAATGGATAGAGACTAATAAACTAAAAGTCTTAGCAATCCTTCCCGACGTGGACAAAACATATTGGCAATTCTTTTCAAATAAGATTCCAGAGAACTGGACCAATGGTTGGGTAGAGGATGATGAGATTATAATTAAAACCTATCTTAAAAAGGTGCCAGCTCTTTACTTAATTAAAAGAGAAAACCTTGAAATAATTGGAAGAGATATTGAATTTAAGAAGGTAAAGAGATTAATTAAGTAGAAGAAAATCAATTTTGTTTTATGAGGATAATAATAATAAATGGTCCAAACCTAAATCTTCTTGGCAAAAGGCAAAAAGATATTTACGGAGATATTAGTTTTGAGTATTATCTCCAAACTCTTAGAGATGAGTTCCCATATATTGAATTAGAATACTTTCAATCGAATATTGAAGGTGAGATTATTGACAAACTTCACTTAGTTGGGTTTTCTTATGATGGGATAATTCTAAATGCAGGGGGCTATACTCATAGCTCTGTTTCAATTGCCGATGCTGTATCCTCAATTAATACTCCTGTTGTTGAGGTTCATATTTCTAATATCCTTGCAAGGGAAGAGTTTAGGCATGTTTCTCTGATTTCTCCCAATGCAAAAGGTTCTATATTTGGCTTTGGATTAAAGGGATATAAATTAGCAATTCAAGCTTTTTTATAAACCAATAATTATCTTACTTATTTATTAAACAGACTTATTATTATGGGAAAGTATAATTTCGATGAAATAATTGATAGAGAGAATTCCGATTCTCTAAAATATAATTGGAGGGAGAGAATTTTCGGGAAAGAGGATATTATCCCGCTTTGGGTTGCAGATATGGACTTTAAGTCTCCTGATTTCTGCATTAAAGCAATAGAAGAAAGACTTTCTCATCCTGTACTTGGATACTATTCTTATCCTGATTCATTTTACGATTCTATTATTTGGTGGATGAAGAAAAGACATCAATGGGAAATAAAGAAAGATTGGATTTATTTTTCTCCAGGTGTTGTTCCTGCTCTTTCAGCTGCTGTTTTGGCTTACACAAACGAGGGGGATAATGTTTTAGTCCAAACTCCTGTCTATCATCCTTTCTATTATTCGATTGCAAATCAAAAAAGAAATATTCTAAAGAACCCTTTGAAATTGGTTGATGAGAGATTTGAGATGGATTTTGAGGATTTGGAAGAAAAACTTAAGCAAGGAGTGAAACTAATGCTATTTTGCAACCCCCATAATCCTTTGGCAAGAGCTTGGGAAAAGGATGTATTAGAAAGAATTGGGGAATTATGCTTAAAATATAATTGTATAGTGGTATCGGATGAGATTCATTCCGATTTAATCCTTCCTAATTATTCCCATAACCCTATGGCAAAGATTTCAAAAGAGATTTCTAATAATACAATTACTCTTATGGCTCCAAGCAAGACCTTTAATTTGGCTGGGCTTGCAACTGCAGAGGTAATTATTGAAAATAAAATATTGAGGAAGAGGTTTACTGGAGTTTTATATGACTCTCTCCATCTCTTTAGTGGTAATGTGTTTGGAATGGTTGCTCTCCAGGCTGCTTATTCAGAGGAAGGAGAAGAGTGGTTAGTTGAATTAATGGAATATATTCAAGGTAATTTAGAATTGCTTAGAGATTTTATTTCAAAGAATCACCCAAGAATTAAACTACTGAAGCATGAGGCTACCTATTTAGCTTGGATGGATTTCTCTAATTATAATCTAAGTCATAAGGAGCTTATGGATGTTTTAGTCAATGAGGCTAAGCTTGGATTTAATGATGGGGAAATTTTTGGAGAAGAGGGGAAAATGAAGATGAGAATCAACCTTGCCCTTCCTCGTCAAAAGCTTGCACAAGCTCTTAGTCAATTAAAAGTTATAGAAAAATACTAAGAATGGATTTAACCATATTAATTATACTTTTAATCTCAGGACTATTCGTAGGATTTATCAATACTCTTTCGGCAGGTGGGACTGTGATTTCAATAGCCCTATATCTTGCTTTGGGATTGCCTGCAACAGCTGCAAATGCTACTAATAGAATAAACGTTTTGATACAAAGCTTTGGCACAAGCTATATTATGTACCGCCAAGGCTTATTAGAAATAAAAAAGGTCTTTAAATATTCATTGCCAACCTTGATTGGAGCTATTATTGGGAGCGTTTTTGCTGTTTCAATTAGCAATAATCTATTTTCATATTTCCTTGGAGGGATTTTAATTATAATGATATTCTTCCTTTTCTTTAAACCTACGAATTTTCATAATGATGACGAAGAGAAAATATCCAGAAAAACACCCTTATTCCATTATTTAATTTTCTTTTTAATAGGTATTTACGGAGGTTTTATTCAAGTAGGGACAGGTTTCTATCTAATGATTGCCGGAGTATCACTAATAGGATATAATATATTAAGAACAAATGCATTAAAGGTTGCTATTATGTTTATTTATTCCATTGCCTCTATTTTAGTTTTTATGACAAGCTCCGAGATCTATTGGAGCTATGGAATTATTCATTCAATAGGTGCAGTTATTGGCTCTTGGTTTGCTACAAGATATGCAATGAAGAAGGGGACTAAGTTTGTAAACTATGTAATTATAGCTGTAATTATCCTAACTGCCTTAAACCTATTCGGGATTATAGACCTAAAAGACTTCTTTTCAAGTTTAATCTAAATGAAATCCCATTTAAAAGTTTTTTATCTTGACTTTGCAGAATTTTTCCTTGATAAAAAAGCGAAACAATGCCATTGTTTTGCCCAAACAATGCGGTTGTTTCATTAAAACAATGCGGTTGTTTTACAAAAACAATGGCATTGTTTGAGATTTTTATCAAGGATAATTTTATTGAAACTTGATAAAGCTTGGTCCTAATCAAGGTTTACAGATTTATTATTAGTTTTTATCTTATTTCTTTGGTAAAAGAATACAGTTTAATTTTTTTTTGTACCTTTGCTCTCAGTTTATAATTTATCACAACCAAAACTTATAAGAAAAATGAAAAAGATAAGTTTATTATTTATCATTATCGCTATCACATTAAGCTGTTCTACCATTGACAATATCTTCAATAAATCCAATGGTCCAACTTATAAACAAGTAAATGAAAGAGATGTACCTGAGCGTTACATCAAGGATTTGAAATCAAAAAGACCTAAATTAACCCAAATCAAGTGGGAAAAGATTGATTCCTTGACTTATAACGCCAAATTTATGGATAATGGGAATAATATGAGGGTTAAGTATTCTAACACTGGTACTGAAACTCATTGGATAGTACCAATGGAATATATTCCTTCGAATATTACCGACCATATCAAGGCAAATTACAAGGAATACAAAACCCATGAGGTTTATATTGCTGATATTAGAAATAAAAAGGTATATAGAGCCGGTATTTATAATAAAAACGACTACAAAGTTTTAGAATATGATTTAATGGGTAACTTTAGCTCCGAGGCTAAGTAATTTAAATCTCAAAAAACTTTAATCCCAATCTCTTCCAACAGGGAATGAGCCTCTAAAACCATTAAGAGATTCTTTGTCTATAGTATGATAAAGAATCTCTTCTTTGTTTTGAGCAGCACTTACGAGAGCCTCTCCCTTGAAATTCAATATTACACTATCTCCTGTATAATTTAATCCTGTATTATCAACCCCTACCCTATTAACTCCTATTAAATATGATACATTCTCAATAGCTCTTGCCCTAAGTAGGCTTGTCCATTGGAAGGCTCTTGCCTCTGGCCATGAAGCTACGTAAATTAATACATCATAGGCGTAATCCCCATCATTATAAGAGTTCCTTGCCCAAAGAGGAAAGCGAAGGTCGTAGCAGGTTAGGATATTAAATCTCCAACCCTTGTAATTAACTATTAGCTTTTTATTCCCTGGACTTACAAGTTCAGGTTCCTTGCTTAGGCAAAACAAGTGTTTCTTATCATAATACTCATACTCTCCATTAGGAAATACAAAGAAATGGCGATTTACTAATCTCCCATCCTCATTAATAAAAAGACTACCAGCAATAGCTATGTTTTTTGTCTTAGCAACTCCAATCATCCAATTCAAACCCTTTCCCTGCATTGTTTCTGCGTAGTTTGGGTCAATGGTAAAGCCTGTTGTAAACATTTCTGGCATAACCAAAAGCTCTACATCCTTTTCTAAAGACTCTAATATTGAGTTGTATCTTATTATATTTTCTTCAATCTTATTATCTATTGTATTTGCTTGAAAAATCCCTATCTTCATAATAAAGTTTCTTTTAGTCTTATTCTTTAGTATTGTCTTGCAAAGATACGAAAGAAAAACTCTATGAAAAAGCAATTAGATTATTTCGGTAGTGTTTTGACAAAATCACGTATATTTGCAATAGCTTATCAAAACTAAAACACTTTGTAAATGGGAAAGAATATTGATGGGGTTACACCTTTGATGAAACAATATAATGCAATGAAAGCTAAGTATCCAGATGCTATATTGCTGTTCAGAGTTGGGGACTTTTACGAAACCTTTGGGAAAGATGCAATAGATGCTTCGAAGATATTAGGTATAACTCTAACTAAAAGGGCAAACGGACAGAATAAGGATTTGGAATTAGCTGGTTTCCCTTATCATTCTATTGATACCTATTTACCAAAGCTTGTTCGCTCTGGAAGGAGATGTGCTATATGCGAACAGTTAGAAGACCCTAAGAGCGTTAAGGGAATTGTAAAGAGAGGAATAACTGAGGTTGTAACTCCTTCCCTTTCTTATAGCGAAAAGACTGCCGATTTAAGTCAGAATAATTTCCTTGCAGCAATTTATTGTCTAAAACAAGAATACGGAATTGCCTTTGTAGATATTGGAACTGGGGAATTTTATATCTCACAAGGAAGTAAGAATGATATAGAAAAGCTTATCAATAGCCTAATGCCTAAGGAGATTATCTTAGAAAAGCATTTTCTAAGGACATTTGAAAGTGAGTTTAAAGGGGAATTCTATACTAATTGCTTTGAAGATTGGGTTTTTAGTTATGATTATGGCTTTGATTTGCTTATTAAGCATTTCCAAACCAATTCACTTAAGGGTTTTGGAATTGATAAAGACAATCTCGGGATAATAGCTGCCGGAGCATGCCTGCATTATTTAAGAGAAACCCAACATACTGAGATATCACATATCCAAAAGATATCTAAGCTGAATAATAATAATTACCTTTGGTTGGATAGTTTCACAATTCGCAACCTTGAACTCTTAAATTCTTATAGCGAAAAAGGTCATTCGCTCTTTAGCATAATTAATCGCACTCAGACCAATATGGGTGCAAGGAGATTAAAACAATGGATAATCCTTCCACTAATTGATAAGAAAGAGATAGAAGAAAGACATGATATTGTGGATTATTTCTTTCATCATGAGGAAACTTCTTTTAAGGTTAAGGAAAACATATCTAAGATAGGTGATTTCGAAAGATTAATATCCAAGATAGCTTATCAGAGGATACTGCCTAACGAAGTTGTTGCTCTAAAAGATATTTTAATTGAGATTGGAAACTTAAAAGAGAATATTAATAATAACCCTTGTTTGGATAAGTATTATTCTGGATTGGATTCATGCTTGGAGATAATTGAAAGGATAGGGAAAATAATCAGTCCCATAGCTCCTAATTCAATTACCAAAGGGAATACTATTGCTCAGGGAGTGGATTCTGAATTAGATAAACTCAGGGATATTCAATATAATGGTAAGGATTATCTGAATAAACTCCAGGAAAAGGAATCTCAAAACACTGGAATACCTTCCTTGAAGATTAGTTTTAATAATGTGTTTGGGTATTATCTTGAGGTTACAAATACGCATAAGGACAAAGTACCTAACTCTTGGATAAGGAAACAGACCCTTACGAACTGCGAGAGATATATTACTGAGGAATTGAAAGAATATGAAACCACCATTCTTTCGGCGGAATCGAAGATACTTGAGTTAGAAACAAGACTGTATAATGAGTTTATATCAGGATTAATCCCAAGTATTAATCTCTTGCAAAGGAACGCAAGGATTGTTTCAGAGTTAGATTGCTTGCTTGCTTTTGCCAATTTAGCACTTGAGAACGACTATGTAAGACCAACGATAAGCAATCAGACCAGCATAAAGATAAGTGACGGCAGACACCCTGTTATTGAGAAGAGACTACCTCTTGGAGAGAAGTACATAACAAACGATATGGTCTTGGATAATGATAACAGACAAATCAGTATAATTACGGGTCCTAACATGTCAGGGAAGAGTGCATACCTAAGACAGAACGCTTTAATTATCCTCTTAGCTCAGATTGGGAGCTTCGTTCCTGCTAAGAGTGCGGACATAGGAATTGTTGATAAGATATTTACTCGTGTTGGGGCAAGCGATAATATTTCCAGCGGAGAGAGTACTTTTATGGTTGAGATGAACGAAACTTCCAGCATATTAAACAACCTTTCTGATAGAAGCTTTGTTCTTTTAGACGAGATAGGACGAGGAACCAGCACCTACGATGGGGTTTCTATTGCCTGGGCTATTGCTTCTTATATCCATGATAACCCAAAAGTCAGGGCTAAGGTTTTGTTTGCAACCCATTACCACGAACTTATAGAAATGGAAAAGGAATATTCGAGGATAAAGAATCTTCATATCAGCGTCAAGGAGATTGGAAAACAAATTATTTTTCTGAGGAAAATAGCCGCTGGAGGTAGCTCTCAGAGCTTCGGAATCCACGTTGCGAGATTAGCGGGAATGCCTCATAGCCTTATAGAAGAAGCTGAAAGTATTCTTGAAACCTTCGAAACAAAGCATAGAAGCAAGGATAATAAGAATAAGAGCTCGAAAAAAACCACCGAAAACCCCTATCAGCTTAGTTTTATCCAATTAGACGACCCATTATTGTTAGAAATAAAGGAGGATATTCTTGCAACTGATATTGAAAATCTTACACCTATCGAGGCGTTAAACAAGTTGAATGAAATAAAAAGAATCATCGAAAAAGTGAAATAAAAATTTGGTAGGATAAAAAAAGATATTATCTTTGCAAACGCAAATTAGACGACAGCGGAAATAGCTCAGTTGGTAGAGCACAACCTTGCCAAGGTTGGGGTCGCGAGTTCGAGTCTCGTTTTCCGCTCGAAACAAGGTGATGAAATAAGGACTTGTTTTAATGAAAGCTGCTCTGGTGGTGGAATTGGTAGACACGCAGGACTTAAAATCCTGTGAACATTGCGTTCGTGCGGGTTCAAGTCCCGCCCGGAGTACGAAAGGAACCTTCTAAATTAAGTTTTAGGAGGTTCTTTTTTTGTTTTATTTAATTATTAGTTCGTCTATATACTTTGATATAGTCGATTAGCATAGCTGTATTGAGTTCCGAATTGGCGTATGGAGAATCTGGTGGCAACAAAACAGCTATATTGAACATTATTTGCATATCTCCAATCGGGAAAGCTTGGTCTTGACGATACTTCTCGCCATTTTGTAAAGTGGGATAATAGTATTCTTTACGATATAGTCCAAATAAAGAAGGACGAATATATCTTGCAACTTGTCTTATCAGCTTTCCGTCAATTAACCACTGGATTTTGTCTTCATCCCAAATAAGTGTATAGGTATGAAACCCAGTAGTGAGAGAGTCAAAGCTTAGGTTTAATTTTTTATTAATTGTTTTTATATTTCTTCGCATGCAGTTATAGGCTTTACTATAGCCACCATGTGATGCATAATAATAATTGGAGTTAAAACTCCTTGTACTTGTATATGCTTCAAAAACATCTATCTCATTATAATCTCCTTCATATTCCCCATACAACCAAAAGGCAGGCCATAATCCATAATCTCCGGGCAACTTAATCCTTGCCTCAAACTTTCCGTTAATTGGAAACTGTTCTTTTGAGGCTATTGCTGCTGAGGTATATTCAAAATCAGATTTAAGAATTGTATAAGGTGTCCAATTGCCAATAAATTCCATATCATTTTTGATTTCCTTTCTTGTAATCATTCTTAGATACCCTCCTTCTAACTCGATGTTTTCTCTTTGTGACCATTCCTTATGTTGATGAAATTCTTGCTTTTGCATATTATAGGAATTAGTTGTTCCTATGTATATTTCCCACTTAGTTTCGTCAAGGCATAATGAGTCAAAATTATCTTCGAAGATAAGAACAAATGGTAACTGCGTTGAGTCTTGGCAAGAGTTAAATTCCATTGGTTCTGAGTAATTGCACTGAGAAATGGCTGGGCTTATTAAACCTAAGAAAACAAGAATTAGAAGAATTAATATTTTTTTTGCTCTCATGAGGGCAAAGATAGAGAAAATCTTTTGAAATTATGTATATTTGCATTTAATTTCTAAGTAAACAAAAAGAAAAGATATATGAAAGCAACTATAGTTGGAACGGGATATGTTGGACTTGTAACAGGGGCATGTTTTGCTGAAGTAGGCATTGATGTTACATGTATTGACATTGATAAAAGAAAGATTGATAATTTAAATAAGGGTATCTCTCCTATCTACGAGCCAGGACTCGATGAAATTTTAGATAAAAACATAAAAAAGGGACGTTTAAACTTTTCTACCGAACTTTCAGAACATATTGAAGGAGCAGATGTTATATTCTCTGCCGTT
>Ga0265293_10008238_pt1 | contig 15547 bp, 15 predicted proteins | sample Munlanlewell138R_FD_192505 | JGI IMG/M metagenome (GOLD analysis project Ga0265293, IMG submission 192505) | Leachate microbial communities from a municipal landfill in Southern Ontario, Canada - Leachate well 138R | ecosystem: Engineered > Solid waste > Landfill > Unclassified | place: Canada...
GAAGAATTTAGAGAGGGAAGAAAGGTAGCGATTAATATTAGGATCTTTTTGGATGGTGTTTAGATATTGGGAAACTGAGTCAGGAGAAAAAATATTATCATTGGTGTAATTGAGATAACGATTGACGTCAGCAAGATAGTTACGGACAGTGGAAGAAGAATAGGATTTAGATATCAGCCAAGATTTAAAGGAATTGAGGCAGGTTTTGATATCCATGTTATTTATTTCCAAAGCCAAACAAAGGTGGCTGCGATAATGAGAAAGGGAACTAATTTTTCAGCAATCAAATTAAGTGATTGGTTTTTCTCTTCTGATAAAAATTTAGGTTTAAAATTATATATTTTATACATGTTTATATATTTTAAATAATTAAGATAATATATTTATCTACTATTAGAAAAAGGCTGTCAAGGCTAGATCTGAATGGGTTATTGATACTATTTGATAGTAGGTATTTGTTGTTGATATGGTTTTTTGTGTATTTCACATTTGTTTACACGGGTGGTATACCTACTTACAATCTATATCAAATAAATATAAATAAGATCGTTTTTGTGAGCTTAATTTAGGTAACCTTAAATTAAAGTGCGGAATAGATATTAAGATATTAAATGATATAGAAAACCAAGTTATTTTTAGTTTAATTTGGGGTTTTTTGAAACAAAAGAAATGGTTTGAATTAAAGTTAGGTTTAATTGATATAAAATACCTATCTTTAGGTTAAAAACATGTTTCAAAAAAATAGGAGAAATGGTAACTAAAATTAGATGTTTTTTAGTATTTTAAGATATACATGTTTATAAAAGGTTGTATATTGTTATAGTTTTTTTAATTTTTTTTGATATATCTAAATTTAGAGAGGGTAAATTTATAGTAAAAAATTGTTTTTTGCCTAAAATAGGGGTTATTTTTTTTAAAATAATTGATTAGCAATTAAAAATAATTTTGCTAAAAAAGACCTTAATTTGATTTAATAGTGGAAATTTGAAATTTATGATATTATTTATTTGTAATGAAAGATAAAAAAGGAATGAAGCCAGCAGTTCTTTTTGGAGCAATAACAGCGGTTATCGGTTTGGTTCTTTTTTTGTCGGTATCAATTATTCCAAAGGCTTTGACTACGTTAACTAAGGCATCTAGTTCCGATAAGGTAGTAATTAATAATTCATATATATTAGGTCAAAAGATTTTAGCTAGAGCTGATGGTAAAGACACTTGTATTGTGAACGTATTTCTCTTAGATAAGAATGGAAGAGCGGTTGTAGGGAAGACAGCAGAGGTTACAGGAGTAGAAGGAATAACAAAGATAAATGACATTAGTGATAAGACAGGGAAGGTGGCTTTTGAAGTGGCTTCAAGTATAGAAGGACAGTTTAAATTAAAGGCAACAGTTAATGGGGTGGAGTTACCTCAAACAGTGACAGTAACTTTTAGAAAATAGAATGTTTTGCTTTGGATTATAAAGGATCTGATTGATATATTGATCAAAGATTTAATTGGCAGAAGATAAAATTGATTGATAAGGATAAATGAAGGAAGTTTTTCTACTATTAAATCCGAATAAAATGGTTTTTTAATAGAAAATTAGCTTTACTTTTTGAGGAAGAGAAAGACCATTGCTTTTAGCAGTAATGGAAATAGTTTGAGCTACTGGAGAAGATAGATCAAAAATAGCTTTACCATTTTCATCAGTAATCTCTTGAGAATTATTAATAGAAATGGTTTGAGGAATGTCGATGGTGACAGATTGGTTGGCAACACCAAGACCTCGACCATCAAGTAAAAAAACAGTTAATCTAATTTGTTCTTTACCATCAGCCTTGGCTTGGAGAGGAGAAGCAAAAAGATAAGAGTTTTCTAAAACGATAGGATTCTTACTAGAAGTAGTGGCGGCTTTATTATAAGTGGAGGTGACACGGACAACTAGAAAGACAGAGGCAATTAGAGCTAGAGAAAGAATAATGATAATCAAAAGATATTTTTTGTTTGGCGTCACTAATTAAGTGTAGCAAAAATTTATTTATTGATTTGTTTAAAGACAAGAGCGGGGAGGAAAGTTCGAATAGCGGGAAGATAATGAATTTTTGGTTGGTGATATTTCTTGATAAGAAAAAAGAAGAGACAGAGGGTTAATAAATAAATAGGGAGGAAATAAACAAGATAGAGGTTTTGTTGTATAAAGATCCATAAGAGTGAGGGTAGGATATAGATAAGAGTGTTAGATTTAGGAGAATAATTGTCTTGGAATTTAGTTGAAGCATAAAATCTATAATCGCTGGCATAGGCAGTAGGAATGTTTAAACTGAAATTACCAAGGGAGTCAGAGATAACAGATATTTTAGGGAGAGAATAGGCATAGGCGGGAATGGGAGAGAGGAAAGAAAGAAAAGCCTTGCCATTGTCATCAACTTTATAAAAATGAACAGATATTTGAGAATTAGGGATACTTTGTCCAGAAGTGATAATAGTAGAATTTGGATTAATAGTGTCGTTTTCTAAAGAAATAGTAGGAGGTAAAAGAATCGGGCCAATATTAGTATGATAATTAGTTTGGGGTGGAGAAGGGATACAAGTGGGAGTGTTTTGTCTTTGATTGTCATCAATAGAAGTTAAACAAAGATCAGAGGGGTTTTTAGGAAGTAGAGTTTTGTTAAAAATAAAATAACCAGTATCGTCGCTGTAGGTAACAGCAAAAACTCTAGGGCTACTTAACTCGACTCGACTTTTAGGAGAAGTATAACCGGTGATAGTGACTTCATTTTCACCAATAGAAGCAGAGAGTGAGACTGAACTAGAAGAGTTATATTCGGTAGCAGAAATAGGAGAAGTAAAAAATAGAAATAATAATAAAAACAACATAAATAAGTGTAGCAGTTTTGTTTTTTTTGTTAAAATGAATTATAAAAAATGTAGAAGTAGAGATACAGGTAGTTATTAAAAACCCTAAAAAAGTTGAAGAGAGATTAAATGAAGTAGGGAAGTTTATTAAGGAGAGAAAACAAAAAGATAAATATTATGTAACTCCTGATAGAAATTTTTTAATAAAGAGACACCAAATGAGTATTTGAGAATTCGATATGAAGATGGGGGTAACCATTTAAATTATTCTTATATTGATTTTGATAAAAAAGGATGGATAAAGGCCTCAAATGAATATGAAACTCTAATAGATAAACCAGAAATTGTGGAAGAAATATTTGAAAGAATTGGATTAATACAAAAAGTAATTGTGACTAAAATTAGAAAATATTTTAAATGTGGTGATTTTGAAGTGACATTGGACCGAATAGAAAATTTAGGTGATTTTATGGAGGTAGAAGCAAAGAAAGATTTTGGGGGAGTAGTTAAAACTAGAAAAGCCTGTTTAGATTTTTTGGAAAGTTTGAAGATTGAATATGAGATGAAAAAAGAAGCTGGTTATCCAAGAATGTTGTATAAAAAATTAAATAAAAAATAATTTATTGATCTTTGTATTTTTTCTTTAAGTCTTCAAGTTCTTTTTCAAGTTCAGCAACTTCATCAGTAGGACGTTTATTTTTAGGTTGTTTTTTCTTGATTAGAATAAGGATGACGATGATAGCAATAGCAACACCGATTAAGATAAGTAATCTCCAAGGGATAACCCAGAAGGAGATAGTAGAGTTAACTAAACCATTATTACTACCATAAGAAGCTTGTAAGGTGGCTTGGTATCGACCAAATAACCATTTTTTATTAAGAGTAGTATTAAAATCTCTGGTGGTATAAGGGAAGATATTATTATTCTCTGGATTTAAATTGATTTGAGCAGTTTTCCAACCTAACCAATTTTTAACATTAATAGCACCGACTGGTTGGATATGGATATCAGAAAGATTTTTAATAGTGGAGTTGAAATCAATTGGTCCAAATTCAGAAAATTTTGGAGCTTCAAAAGATTCAATTTTAGCATCTTGGTTTATATCACCAGGAATGGTGATATAAACTAGAGTTCCAACTTGGTTTTTAACAGAAGCACCAGTGGAGGAGAGAGAAGAAATTCCATTTGGAGAATGAAGAACCATGGCATAATGACCACCAGGAAGAGCATTGGCAGGGGGCATAACAGTAAGAGTAAGAGCTTTGGTTTCACCGGGTTTTAATTTGACATTATTAGGAGATATTTGAATCCAAGAACTAGCCGCCCAGCGATTATTGTCACCATTAGTTTCAATAATGACAGGAGTACCAATATTATCAGTAACGATAAAATCTTTAACTTCAGTAATAATGGTTTGTTCTTCTTTTGATTCGTTTCTGACTTTAATTACTTGACTAGAAGTACCATCTGGTTTAACGGTGATTTCGAGTCGGGGAGGAATAGCAGAAGTACCAGAAGCAGTTTGAGCATTAATTATTTTTGGTAAAAAATAGAAAGTAGAAAGAGCTAATAAGAAAAGAGTAGTTATTTTTATTTTATTAAAGGTGGCAGGTTTCATAGTTTTTAGAAGGTGGCAGTGGCCACAAAATTAATAGCAGTTTGATAAGTGCCAGCCTCTTGATAATTGCTAGCGGTAATTCGGTAACAGATATAAGCTTGGTCAATAGTAGATGGGACAACATCTCGACTCATAATAGTTCTAGCGTTAGCACTACCAGCACCAAAAGGTTTAGCAGTAAAATTAGTTGAGGCCTCAAACTCAATTGGAGAGCTACTAATAGATTCTAGAGAATAACCAAATTCTGAGTTGGTAGAACCAGTGTCAGTATCCCATTCTGCTTCGCCGTCAATACTACAAGCACCATCACAATTAGTATCAGGAATAGTAGTCCCTAAACTAGTCGATAATTGACTATTTTCATAAACCTGAACAACATAACCATTTTTAGCATTAGTAGTACAGGAGAATCTTTGAGCGAGAGTGTTGAATGTTCCTAAACTTAGGGTACCAAAAGAAACAGAGGTAGCAGTTGTTTGAGAAGCACCACTGGAAATAGGAGTGCCACAACGAGTAGTGCCAACAGAAGAAACGTTAGTATTATCAAGATAAAAAGTGATAGTTGGATCAACTACAGCAGTAACTCGGACATTTTCAACAACAGCAATTTTACCTAAGGTAGTGTCACCAGTGATAACAGTGGAATCATCACTATCAAGGTGTCGAACAATAATAGTATAAGTATCAGCAGAACCATCAGCTTTACCTAGGGTATGTCCTAGAGCAGGGGCTGGATTAATAAGTTTATTAGTACTACCAATAGTAATAGTACCGGTTTCGTCAATAGGGTTGGTTACTCCAATAGTAAGGTCACAGTTAATGATGTGGTAAGGACCAGTAGCACCAGTACCAACTCCAGAAGTGATATTAACAGTAGTGCCGACACTAGCAGTAGCACCCCAAGGACAAGTAACATCCCCAGCAGTTAAAGCACCTAAGTCAAAACCGCCTTGATCAGGCATACCATCAGCAGGGGTTTCACTGGAAATTCCAGTGGCTTTAATAAGAACTTGCCAAGTTCCACCAGCAACTGATGTTTGAGGTTTAAAAGAAACAGTATGGACAGCAGATCGGGTAGCGACAACATATAATCCAGCAGTGACATTGCTACTACCAATCCCAGTAGTAAGAGAAATATTAGCAGTATTACCAATGTCATTAATAATATAAAGAGTACTACCAGTAGTACTAGTATTACCAATAGCGATAGTGTCACCAATAAATAAATTATCAGTAGTACTTGAAGGGTTGGTACCACTATCAGTGTTTATAGTAATAATAGAATCATTAGTAGCATTACCAGTACCAAGACGAGCAAAATAAGATAGTTGGGCGGTAGATAGGGAATCTTTTAGTTCAGTAACAGGAGCAGCATTAATTATTTTTGGGGAAAGAAGAATAAGGATGAATAAAAGGATAGGTAAAAGTAGGGGAATAGAGGAAAAAACTCTAATTAATTTTTTATTCATTTTAGATAGAATCGAACGGTTTATTAATTAAAGATAGGTGTTTATTTAAATAATGTCAAGTGGTTTACCACCTTGAAAAAATAGCTTTGTCATATTAAAGTAGTAACGTTACATATTAGAAATTAAAAAAAACAAAACTATGAAGAAATATGTCTATTTTTTCGGGAACGGAAAAGCTGAAGGCGATAAAGATATGAAATATATCTTAGGTGGTAAGGGAGCTAATTTGGCAGAAATGACCAATTTAGGAATTCCAGTACCAGCAGGGATTACTATTTCAACTGAAGTCTGCCAATACTATTATAATAACGGGAATAAATACCCAACTGAATTACAATCTCAAATCGATGAAGGTTTAAAAGAATTAGAAAAATCTACTGGTAAGAAATTTGGTGATGCTCAAAATCCACTATTAGTGTCAGTTCGATCTGGGGCTGCAGCTTCAATGCCAGGAATGATGGATACTATTTTAAACTTAGGTTTAAATGAAGAAGTAGTTAAAGGAATAGTAGCTAAAACTGGTAATGATAGATTTGCTTGGGATTCTTACCGTCGTTTTATTCAAATGTATTGTAATGTGGTAGAAAACATGGAACATGAAAAATTGGAACATGTAATTGATTCAGTTAAAGCTAAAAAGGGGATTAAAGAAGATACTAAAATGAGTGCCGAAGACTGGCAAGAAGTGGTTAAAGGTTACAAAGAAATTTATAAAGTTGAAAAAGGTCATGATTTCCCAACTGATGCTAAAGAGCAACTAGCTGGAGCGATTAATGCAGTTTTTGGTTCTTGGAATAATCCACGAGCTAATATTTATCGTCAATTAAATAAAATTGATGAGACTAAGATTTTTGGAACTGCAGTTAACGTTCAAGCTATGGTTTTTGGAAACATGGGTGATGATTGTGGAACTGGAGTAGCTTTTACTCGTAATCCTTCAACTGGTGAAAAACAAATTTTGGGTGAATACTTAATGAATGCTCAAGGTGAAGATGTGGTGGCAGGTATTAGAACTCCAAAACATTTAGAAGCTTTAAAAGAAGATAATGAAGCGGTCCATAAAGAGCTTTTAGATATCTTTGCTAAGCTTGAAGATCACTACCGAGATATGCAAGATGTGGAGTTTACAATTGAAAATGGAAAACTTTTTATCCTTCAAACTCGAAATGGAAAGAGAACTGCTCCAGCTATGGTAAAAATTGCAGTTGATTTGGTTAATGAAAAAATGATTGATGAAAAAACTGCTTTAACTCGGGTTGAAGCTGACAAACTCGATCAATTACTTCACCCAACTCTTGATCCAAAAGAAAAAGCTAAATTTACGGCTATTACCAAAGGTTTACCAGCAAGTCCTGGGGCTGCTTATGGACAAGTTGTCTTTAACGCTGAAACTGCAGTTGAATGGGTAGAAAATGGTAAAAAAGTAATTTTGGTTAGAGCGGAAACAAGTCCTGAAGATATTGCAGGTATGAACGCAGCTTCTGGTATCTTGACTGCTAGAGGTGGGATGACATCTCATGCGGCTGTGGTAGCTCGAGGTATGGGTCGATGTTGTGTAGCTGGTTGTGAAGCTATTACTGTAGTAGAAGAAGCTAAGATATTTAAAATCGGGGATACCGAAGTTAAAGAAGGCGATTTTATCACTTTAGATGGTTCAACTGGTGAAGTTTTCTTGGGACAAGTTAATACTATGGAAGCAACTCTTTCAGGTGACTTTGCTCAATTGATGAAATGGGCCGACAAAGCTAGGAAATTGGAAGTCAGAACTAATGCTGATACTCCAAAAGATGCTAAGGTAGCTCGAGAATTTGGAGCTCAAGGGATTGGTCTTTGTAGAACTGAACACATGTTCTTTGAAGAAGATAAAATCTTTGCCATTCGACAAATGATTATTTCTGATACTGTGGAACAGAGAGAAGCTGCTTTGGCAAAAATCTTCCCAATGCAGAAAAATGATTTCAAACAATTATTTGAAATTATGGAAGGTCTGCCAGTAAAAATTCGTTTGCTTGATCCACCTTTACATGAATTTGTACCTCATGAAGACAAAGACATTGAAGCTTTAGCAAAAGAGATGGGAATTTCTTTTGAGAAATTAAAAGAAAAAGTTGAGTCTCTTCACGAAGCTAACCCAATGATGGGTCACAGAGGTTGTCGATTAGGTGTCACTTTCCCAGAAATCAATCAAATGCAAGTAAAAGCTATTATGAGTGCTGCTTGCGAATTGAAGAAAGAGAAAAATGCTGAAATCGTTCCAGAAATCATGATCCCATTAATTGCTGATGTGGAAGAATTAAAATGGCTTAAAGCAAAATTAATTCCAGTTATTGAAGAAACCATGAAATCTTATGGAGTTACTTTGAAATATGAAATTGGAACCATGATTGAAATTCCAAGAGCAGCAGTAACCGCTGATGAGATTGGAGTAGAAGCTGAATTCTTCTCTTTTGGAACTAATGATTTGACTCAAATGACTTATGGATTCTCTCGCGATGATGCTGGAAAATTCATCAAAGATTATTTAGCTCAAAAGATCATGACTGAAGATCCATTTAAGAGTGTTGACCAAAAAGGTGTTGGCAAACTTATGGAAATGGCAGTAAAGCTTGGTCGAGCTGGTAATAAAGATCTTAATATTGGTATCTGTGGAGAACAGGGTGGAGACCCAGACACAGTTAAATTCTGTCACAGAATTGGTCTAAACTATGTGTCTTGCTCACCTTACCGAGTACCAATTGCACGTCTTGCTGCAGCACAGGCGGCTGTAGAAAGCGAAAAATAATTCCGTTTGATGCGAAATTAGAAAAGCCCCTCCGGAAGGAGGGGTTTTTGGTCCTATAATGTTGAGTTTTAGATATAGTTTTGATAGAATTGCCAGCTAGTTAATAAATTTGGTTTTTGAATATTTACTCTTAAATTACATTTATTAATGTACATTAAAAACTCTTTCTTTTTATCTTAATAGGGAATATTTTGTCCATGAGTGTGGATAAGATATTCCTTATTAGGAATTGGTGATAATCAAAATAAATGAAAGGAAGAAAAGTTGTGAAGAAAAATTTTTTTGCTGTTTTGTTGGTAGTTTCCATGATGCTTTCTTTGACTGGTTGTTTTGGACCATCATTGCCATTGAGATCAGATATGAGTATTGATGGTTTGGACCAAGTTGTTACCTACAATTTGAGAGGACCAGCGGGAAGCGAGCAAGAGGTTAATTATGCACAATTACGGGGTTTGAATGAAATTTCGCCGTTGTTGCAGCAGGAAACCATCTTTGGGAAGATGTCTGGGTCAAAAACCCAAGATGTTCAGGTTACCCTTGAAGATGGGAGTGTGGTTCAGGCTTTAGGGATGGTAAAGACAAAACGTTTTGCCGGCTTAACACATTTCATGACACTTGAATCTTCGACCTATACTGGTACAGACGTAAATGGGAATATCTATGCCGGGGCGAAAATTCGATTAGATTTTAATCGGAATTTTGCTCAGTATTTTGACAGCGACAAACGAGATTTTCAATCGCTTTGGTATTACGATATACCATGCCAGAAAAATGGCGAGACGATTGAGTTAGATTTGTCAAAGGCAAAGTTAAGGGCATTGGTGGTCAATGAAGTTTGGCAAGCCAGGATTGCTACCGGATCCTTTTTCTTTAATTGGGGACATTCGGTGACAGCAGTTGAAGGATTGCCAGCGACGATGCCGGGTGGATGGTGGCTTAATTGGGATATCCCAAACAAGAGTGATGATACTATGGGTGCTTATGACATAGTTAATTCATTGGTGGATGATCTAGAGGACAGTCAGCAACCATGGTTGGAATTCAGTAACGGAGGAAGTTTTGATGAATCGGGGACTTATTTGATCTATAGTGCTGGAGATGCTGATCAGTATGCAAACTTTGATCGGATATTTTTAAACCGACAGAAACAATATTCGGTTTTTTATCGACCCGACAAAGAAACTGCATGGGATTATATTATCGTCAAACCGGTATATAACTATGAATTTAATGATGCCGGTCAGAATTTGGCTAAATTGAGTTCATGGGGAGACAACCCTTTTGATGGAAGACTTGATGAAAATGGATTGCCGAAGAATATTGATAGTAGTGTTATTGCGGAAATGGAAAAAATTGGGTGGATGAATGCGCCCAATGCTTCGTTGGAACAAATCCAATTTATAGATTCTAATGATCAGATTCTGTATACGATGACGGTTAGAGCCTATATTGGAGCCAATGATAGCTTAATAATGTTTAGCCCAACAAAACCGGAGTGGTCTGAAATCCAATCAAATGCGCCTGAAACTGAAAGTTTACCGATGCCGGTTTACTATGACGATGAGGGTAAAAAAATGGAGACTCAGCCTTATACTGATGAACAGTGGGCAGAATGGCAGCGTGAAGCAACAATATGGAATTTTATGAAAAGTAATCCATATTGTGTTAATGCCGACCTTTTTGTTCAATATCGATTTACAGATAATACAACCTGGAAAGCAATCACTGATGGAGATGGCCATACTATTGGATATAGTCCAGTAGAGTGGAATTTATCAGCATCCTATTATTTGGATGGTGATGCTAGAAAAGCATGGTTGATATGTCAACTTTTGGGCGAAGTTGGAACACGAACTCTTGGTTTGAGTTATTGTTCTGGTCGCTATGAGGGGACAGGGATGTTATTTGCTTTAGCGCAACAAGTTCATCGGTCAGAATTTTTTGATGGCTACCTACAGGAAAGTATTTGGAGGTTTGATGCACGAGCGTCTCAATTGCCAGGTACTTTAGCTGAGGCGTGGTCAGTTCTTCATAACAATTAATTTAAACGGCCGAGGGCAAAACACTTTATGTGTAAACCCTCGGCTTTTTTATTTTTTATTAGATTAGATTATGAAAGTGGGTTTAAGGATCTTTGAAAATAAGAGAAAGGAATAAAGATTTTGGTAAAATTGATCAATGGACGAGAAATATGCATTTGCTAATTGTCAAAAAATAGTTTTGTTTAGAAATAATAATAGTGAAGTTTTGTTGGCGAAAAGAAAAGGGGAAGCAGATTATGATGGAGTTTATTCTTTTGTAGGTGGAAAAATGGAGGTTGGTGATGGCGGAATATTGGAAGGTTTAAAACGAGAAAAGAATGAAGAGATTGGAGAAGATACTAAGATAAAAATTTGGCCAATTTTTAATACAATGAATTTCTTTATAAAAGAAGATGGAACTAATATGGTTTTGCCACATTATTATGCGAGGTATGAGAGTGGGGAAATTAAATTAAATGAGGAATATAGTGATTATAAGTGGGTAAGGGTAGAGAAAATAGCACAATTTGAACCAAAGGTACCAACAATTGGAGAGGAAATTGAAAAATTGTTAAGGTTGGTAAATTTGATAAAAGAAGAGGAATTAATAGAAATTTAATACTAAGTTTGTCGATTTTTTTTATTTAGATAAGAATAAAAAATGGTGTATAATCTGGCAGATTTGATTTTAGTACCTTAACTATAAAATATTTTCTTCAAAGGCGAAGAATTTGTATTAATAAAAAGAAAGGTGGTTTATGTTATGCCAATTGAGATTAAAGAAGTTGGGAATAAATTGCAGATATTTATGGTGACTGCAGATATCTGCAAAAAAGGCAAAAACTGGGAGGATGATCTTAAACGGAAGATCAGATTGGCAAATGAGAAAGGCAAGATTATTGTTCTTCGAGTGGAAAATAATAATCATGAACAAGCAATATTTGCCTTGGTTTTGGAAGAGATAATAAAAACAACGCTTATGGTAACAAGACCGTGTTTTTATTATGCAAAATTTCCTGGATTTATATTCACGATATGGGATAACCAAAAATTGGAGGTTAAACGTATCGTGGAAAATGTCCTACGACAGGAGATTGAAAATTTTGAGATTGAAAAAATGTCTTAAGAGGAACTGGAGGTTTGATGTAAGAGTATCTCAATTGCTAGATACTTTAGCCGCCTGACCAGTTCTTCATAATAGTTAATTTAAACAGCCGAGGGCAGATAACACTTTATGTGTTAGTCCTCGGTTTTTTATTTATTAAAATATAATTTTTGCCTAAAATTTCGGTTAATGATATAATTTGGATGTTTTTTGGGCTCTTTAAAAATAAGTGTGAAAGGAGGTATAGATTAATGGAGTTAATAAAGGACTTTAAGGTTGATGAATTTTTTGTAGCAATAGCAAATGAACTTGGAATTCCTCTTAGAGAAAAAATTTTTAACAATCAATTTTTTCTTAAAGGGAGTAATAAAAAATTTAGTTTTTTGGTGACAGTTTCGACTGTGGAAGGTTATTTAAATGGAGTGGATTTATTTTTGGTTAATCAACCTGGAGAAAAATTTTATGATCTTAATCTAGTCTCTTTAATTAACTCTTGGATTAAATCAGAAAAAGGCAAATCTAAGATTAGATTAAAAATGATTGACGATGAAATCATAAATGATTTTTTTAAAGTTGAGAAAGGGTTACTAATAAAACAATATAGTTGGAATTGTATGTAAATAATATTAGGAAAGGAGGAAAGATTATGTCGAAAAAATGGGTTTCATCAGCTGAACTAGTAGAATTATTTAAAGACAGAGTGAGTGATTTTAACTATCTAGAAATTTTAAATGATTCTAGGAAAGCAGCTTGTAGTGGATTGTTTAAAGGATACTCTTTAACTTTTCACTATGTGGTTGGGAAATTTTTAAGAGTAGAAATTGAATATGGTTATTTCTTAAAAGTTCCATGGCTAGCTCTAAAAGAGGCGATAAAGTTTTTTTCAGAAGCTTTAAATAAGAGCGAGCCAGTTTGTCCTGTTTGTAAATTTAAACTAGGCCATTTAAAACTTAAGTTTGTAGTAGTTGAATGGTCTAAAAATCCATCTTGGTATGAGTTTCGAAAAATATTAACTCAAGTGGACGCACCTTTCATAACAGAACTAAAAAAATTATCTTAAGGAGAATATTATTTATGTTGAGTCGATTTGTGTTTCCTACTTTGGAAATTTTTGAGAAAAATGTTGAAAGCTTACTAGGATCTTTCCTTGATGAGAATCAAGATCTTGTTTGGGAAGAGATAAAAAATGGTCATTTTCGTTTAAAGAAAAACATTTTGATCAGAGAAGATGAAAAATATTTAAAATTAGCGGTTGACTATTTCTTTTCGGAGAAGAAAAAGTGCTGTTTTATATTTGTTTTAGGAATCCCTGACCATCCAGAATATATCGGTAAGGAGTTTATTACAAATATCGAAAACATAATCCCATTCGAGCCGTTTTGGAGAAAAACTTATGATCAAGAAGACTTAGGTTTTTTGGGCAAGTTTAGTAATTTAGTAGAGCCGACTTTAGGGGTAGTTATCTGGGTAGCTAAACCTTACGAGGGGGCTTGTAAGGTTGAATTAGAAAGATATTTTAAGAATGAATTGAAATCTGTTTTTTTAGATTAGATGAGTTTAAAAATATCAGCGAATAAGCATTTTAAGTGGGAAGGAAGAAATTATGCAGGTTACTATTTGCGTAGTGAGGTATTTTAGGGATCTTTTCTTAAATGGATACGGACAAGAGGTTGTTTTTTTGGATGAAACTTTATCTTTTAATGATGGCGATCTTTTTTCTTTTTCCATATCTATTGGACAAGTAATTGTAAATTTTAGAAATGAGTTTCCTCAAGCTGGAAAATTTATTTTTGAAATTAAATATCCAATGGAACAAATATTGAAAGTAGAAGAATTAAAAACATTTATCAATAAAGAATTAAATTGTTTTTTTAGGAATACTACTAAAAAAAACAATTATTTAATAATGAACATTGATAAAAAAAGAAGTAAAAAAGGCAAAGAAATTATCTATTGGTCTAGAAAATAGAATATTAAACCGAGGGAGGTTAGTTAAAGGTGGTGAGTGTAAACTTACTTTCTTTAACTAACTTTCTTCGGTATTTTTTTTGGATTTTTTAGAGATATAATGGGGGAGAAGTTTAAAAGCGAACTTTAGACAATTTATTAGTGGAAAGGAGTAATTATGATGGCGGTGGGTGATGATACTTTTGTTGAGCAGATAAAGGATTTAGTAGAAGCTAACAGAAATGGAAAACCAGAGAGAGAATTAAAAAAAATGGCCAGAGCTTTGTATCAAGAGGCAGATGGAAATCCAATTAGGATGGAAGAGATTAAGAATCTGGCTCATTCTTTACCTTTTCGAAATAATTCTAGGGTTGGATTGATTTTGTATGGAATTTCTTCCATAGATTTACCGACCGAGGATGAAGTTCTCGATGACTGGGAGGAACAAGGGAAAAAAGGGTTTGTCAGGTTGCCTGACGGAAATTATTCTACTTTTTGAATAATTTAGGCTGTTGAAGGAATATTGGTCGAATGACCCTTATTTTGGAGACAGCCGCTTTTATTTTAAAGAAATAAAGTAAAAAGATTTAAGTTGAGGTAAAATTGGTTTATGATAAAAATTTTAGATGATAGTAAAATAAAAAGTTTTATAAGTCAGGACGAATTAATGGGTTTTAGAGATAGGGTTTTGGAAGCACATAGAAAAATTCATGAAAAAACTGGTGAAGGAAGTGATTTTTTGGGATGGGTAGATTTACCAGTAAACTATGATAAAGAAGAATTTCAAAGAATAAAAATAGCAGCAGAAAAAATTAGAAATGAAAGTCAGGTTTTGGTGGTGATTGGGATTGGAGGATCTTATTTAGGATCAAAGGCAGTGATAGAGGCTTTGGGTGGAGATAAAAAGGTGGAAATAATCTTTGCAGGGAATAATTTGAGTTCAAGATATTTAAATGAAATTTTGGGAAAAATTGAAGGTAGGGAAGTATCTTTAAATGTAATTTCAAAATCTGGGACAACAATAGAACCAGCATTGGCTTTTAGAATATTAAGAAAATGGATGGAAAATAAGTATGGGGTTGAGGCTAGTAAAAGAATTTATGTGACGACTGATAAGGAAAAGGGAGGGTTAAAACATTTAGCTGATAAAAATGGTTATGAGACTTTTGTAGTTCCCAACGATATTGGAGGGAGATATTCAGTTTTAACAGCAGTGGGGTTATTGCCCATTGCAGTAGCGGGGGTAAAGATTGATGAATTAATAAGAGGGGCAAGTGAGGCTAGAGAAGATTCAAATAATGAAGATTTAGTTGAAAATGAGGCTTATAAATATGCTGTTTATCGAAATATTTTATATGGACAAGGTAAAGCGGTCGAAATATTAGCAAATTATGAACCGGGGTTACATTTTTTTTGTGAATGGTGGAAGCAATTGTTTGGGGAAAGTGAAGGTAAAGATAAAAAAGGGATAATGCCTGCGGCGGTTGATTTTACAACTGATTTGCATTCGATGGGTCAATTTATTCAAGATGGAAATAGGATTTTATTTGAGACAGTAATAAGTATTGAAGAAGATAAAGAAAAGATTTTAATAAAAGAGGAAGAAGAAGACAGTGATGGACTTAATTTTTTGATAGGGAAAACAATGGATGAGGTTAATAAAAAGGCGATGCAGGGGACAATTTTAGCTCATATGGATGGGGGAGTACCAAATATAATAATAAATTTGCCAAGATTAGATGAATATAATTTGGGATATTTAATTT
>Ga0265293_10008239_pt1 | contig 15547 bp, 18 predicted proteins | sample Munlanlewell138R_FD_192505 | JGI IMG/M metagenome (GOLD analysis project Ga0265293, IMG submission 192505) | Leachate microbial communities from a municipal landfill in Southern Ontario, Canada - Leachate well 138R | ecosystem: Engineered > Solid waste > Landfill > Unclassified | place: Canada...
AATATGAATTAAATAAGGACTTACATAATAATTCATCATTAATTTTATAATATAATGATTTTTATCTTGTAATTTATCTTCTCTTAAACTTCTTTCATTAATTTCACGAATTATTTTAATTACAGATTCTTTAGTTATTTTAGTCATTTTATTAACTCGATCATATTTTTAATTTTTTTTAATTCTTCCATAGTTGGAAAATCATCTTTTATAAAATCAGTCAAACAATTCAAATGAATTTTTGCCTGAAAATAAGCATCTAATAAATCATATTCTTCGTTAGTTAATAAATTACCTATTTTATCAATATCTTTACTTAAAGGGCTTATATGATAATTCATCATTAATTTTATAACAACAAAATTTGCAACTTGAAATTTTTTTTCTTGGGTACTAGTTCTATTAATTATATTAATTATATTAATTACAGATTTTTTAGTTATTTTAGTCATTTTATTAACTTATAAATGTTTTTAACTTTTTCCAATTCTTCCATAGTAGGAATCTCTTCTTTTATAAAATTTAATAAATTAGGTGTATTAATTTTTATTTCTTTATAACACGTTATCAATTGTTTTTCTTTATGATTTATATAGCGAAAACATTCTTTTGAAAAGATGAGACGTTCTAAAAGAACAAGTTTAAGTGATTTAACTAAAGGATCTTCAATTTCATTGTAACAATTTACTTGGTGTATCAAATAAATTAAATGTGGATTGATTATTTTAGTCATTCAATTAACTTTATAAATTTAAGATATTTTTCTTTTTCTTCCTTATTTATTTTAGCATTAAATCCTAAAGGAATTAAATTTTTAATAGTTATTTCATTATATTCAATTAAAAAATCAAATGTTAATTTTTGATGTAAGTAAATATTAAACTTGTCTAATTTAAGAAAATTTTTTTTAATAAAATCTAAAGATAAATTTTGCATAGAAGTTAAAAGAGTACTTGATTTTCTTCCTGCAAAGCTATCTGGAGCACCTATTAAATATTCTTTATATTTTTCTATAAATTCCATAGAAAGATCTTCTGTTTGAACTATCATATACCAATCTAAAAGACTTAATTTTTTAATATTCAAACTATTTAAATATGTTATTTTGTCTTCAACTTTTCTAAATTTTTCAATCGAAAAATATTTCATTCAATTAACTTCATAAAAATTTCACCTTCGGGTAACGGACAATCTTTTATCCATTCTATTTCATCTTTAACCTTAAATAATTCAGTTATATAATCAGTTTGAATTCCTTTAAATATATTTAACCTAAGAGATTTATTTCTCCAATTATAAAGATTAGGAATATTTCTTTTAAGAAATTTATTAAATTCTAAATAATCTTTTTGTTCATGTAATGTTATAGTTACACCATCAGTAAAAGGTAATACTTCCTCTAATCTATCTAATTGAGCTGTATAAACGTAAATTTTTGCTTCATAGTTTTCTTCTCTTATTTTTTTTATTAAAATAAGCAGTTCGTCTATAAATAATAAAGGTTCTCCACCTGTTATTAAAATTTCATCGTAACCTAAATAAGAATCACATTTAGGTAATTTTTCTAAGTTCCAGTCTTTATTACAACAACCAGAACAATTTCTATTACACAAATTTGTAAATAGAAGTCTTAATTTTTTCATATTAACTCCTTTTATATTTTTTATAAGTTTTACTATCACCGTCTATATCACAATATCCCATAGCTTCAGCTATAGCATCAAATACAGTTCTTCCATTATATTTCTGCATAACTCCTAAAGCTTCATATAAAATTTCGTTTTTTTCTTTATAGCTTAAAGCTTCATATTTGTCTGATAAATCTTTTCTAGAAATAATTTGTTCACTCATAATTTAACTCCTTAAATTAAAAATTAATATTACTTAATAATAATATACCTTTATATTTTTATTTTAAATTAAACAATTTAATAAAATAATTTACATTGGAGAAGGATATGAACGATAGTAATTTAATTAATGAATTTTTTTTAGTAGATTTATTTAATGAAAAAAATGATAATTTAGATATACCTATTTTATTAAGTATTTTATTTAAGAATAAAATAAAAGAATTTGCAAGTTGGAAGTTTAAAATTTTTAATCCAGAATTGTTTAATATGGGTGAAGTTGTAAAAACCCAGCATGATACAAGTGGTAATTTAAAAGATTTATATAATTTTTTAATATTTGATAATGTTACTAAAGAAAGAATTGAAAGTAAAATAAAGAGTGAAGATAAAAGATTAAATTTTTTTATTAAAAAGATTTATTTTGATAATACTATGATAGGTTTACAATTAGAAGCTGTAGATACTTCTTCTGGTTTTTACACTCAATTAGTACCTTTATTTTATTTAAATGAACCTTTAAAAGAATTAGGACATGAAAGAGATAAAATAGCTGAAATAAATTATTTACTTGCTAAGAAAAAACCTATTTTATCTTTTGATATAATTTCATTATCATCTGAGTTTACCCCTAATGTATTTAAGAATTTTTATTTAGGTAATAATAATTATAATTCTAATAATTTTAATTTAGATGAAATAGTTCTTTCTAATTCTTTTATAGATAGTTTAAATAATATTTGGCAGAAAGATCAATTAAATAATATAGGTGTAAAGAATGATTTTTTTATATTCAATTCTTTTTATTTTTATTTTAATTACAAATGTCTTTTAATGAAAGAAGATAAATTATCATTTGATTTTTCTAATGTTTTCTTTCAAGTTATGTATTTTATAAAAAGAATGTTATCGGAAAAAATATATGAAGTAAATGAAAAAGATAAATTTTATCTTTTAGATAAATATTTACAAAGCTTTATAGCTAACTATAAAAATGCTCTTAGAAATTTATTTCTATTTAAAAAATCATTTGCAACAGAAAATGAACAAAATGACTTTTTTACCAATCTTCTTAGTCAAAAGATATTTTTATTAAATGATAAAATTGAAGTATTGAAAAAAGATGAAATTTTAGATTTATATTTTTTATATAAATTAACATACGATAGTAAAATAGAAAATTACTGGTCGCCAGAAAATGAAATTTTCGGTTTATTTTTTCAAACAGAAGAATCAGATTTAACTAATATATTAAAAGAAGAAGCTTATTGTAAGATTCTTCCTTCAAATTTTCATAATTCTACTTTAAACGAATTAGAAGATAGCTTACTTGAATTTTTAATCAAATATAAATAAATGAGGTGAAATATGTTTAATCCTAAAGATCATGAAAAAACAGATAGAAATTTTTTAAAAAAAGTGTTAACTGAAGAAAAATTAACTCCAGAAGAAAGAGAAAATGTAACAGATGATGATTTTGGTTATATAGATGAAAAAGGAGAAAGACATTATCCTTTAAATGATGAAGCTAGAGTTCGTTCAGCTGTATCTTTATTTAGGCACTGTCCTCTTAACTATAAGAAACAATTAGCTAAGAAAATAAAAGAAAGAGCTAAAAAATTTAATATAGAAATAGATAAAGATTCCGAAATATCTAAATATACAGAAGAAGGTGTTATGGATCTACTTCAAACTCCAGGAACTACAGGTAGTGATAAAGTTGGCCCAGGATTTGCTACAACTCAATCAACTTTACCTTTTACACCTAGTTTAGAAGGATTTGTAGAAGTTATAGAAGATTTTAGCACTCCAGATGAAGAAGAATATGAAGCTTTTATAAAGAATGAAAATGAAAATCCTTATTTAACAGAAACCGACCAAAATAAAATAACTAGGGAAAGTCCATTAGCTAATTGGGTTAAAGACAATAAATTTGATTTAGTTGAACCAAAACCAACTTTTTTTGACTTAAAAAGATCTTGGGATAATTATGAAAAACTTCCTTTAGAAGATAAAAAGAAAGTAGATGATGAGTGTTTAGAAGCTTGTAACAAAACGCCAAAAGAAAGATATAATGAAATGGCTAATAAGTTTTCCGTAAAAGGAGATTATAAACCTAAATTTAAATTAGAAATGTCCTCTCAGTCAGTTCATGAAGGTTTCGATATGAAAGAACTAGGTGTTAAAGTTATGAATATAGAAACTCTAAGATTTTTAAATGAAAATGCAGATTTAAGAGCTAAGAATATATTTAAAATTCTTTTTGAAGAGAATAATTATTTAATAGAAAAGAGTTCTTTAAATATTAAGTTTTTTAATCCTATTACAACTGAATCTTGTGTGGATTTAGTATTTAAAACAAAGAATGAAAATAATTATATTGTAAGAGGAGAATTTAAAAAACAAAATAACTATATTACTGTCCGTTTAAATAAAAAAGACTTATTTCTTTATAAAACTGAAAGTAGTAAAGTGAATGTTAATGATTATAAAGATGTATTAGGTATGATAAATGGATTTGAAGGATTACTTACTGAAGAAAATTTTCTTTCATCACCTAAAGTAGATTTAGGAACTTTATTCCAAAGAGTAAATTCTTCTTTTACAAGAATCAATCCAGACACTGCACAAGATACGACTGTTTTTGAGTTTACAGAATTGGACTTTAATGAAAAACAGTATTTTGAAAATAATTTTAAAGATTATGTAAGATTAGTAGATTTTAAAAAAGATTTTGCTGGAAATTACTATATAGTAAACAAGTTTGATCAAAAGATGAGATCTGCTCCTTACAAGACAAGAGAATTAATTAAAGTAAATGATGTAAAAGGTTTTGCGAATTAAAAATATAACTGAAGACCTCTTTATTAAAGAGGTCTTCATTATTTTAATGAGGTGAATATGGAAACTTATGGCAAATCTTTATTTTTTGAAGATTATTCAGAAATAAGGAGTGAACTACTAAATAAATTGAAGAATAAGATTTATTTAACAACAGAAAAAATAAATTCCTTGCAAGAAGGAGTTACTATAAATTTTTTAAGTGAAGAAAAAAACAAATTTAAGGAAGGAAGTGAAATATATATAATAGAACAAGAAACAAATTATATTAAAGGTAAAGTAATATATGAAGGTTCTTTTTTGTTAAATGAAGACACTAATTTAAATGAATATAAATTAAAGGTATTTTCTTTAACTCGCAATTCAGAAGATAATGAAAATCTTTTACAAGAGGGTCTTTTAACTTCTTTGAAAGATTTTTTTTATGATTTATTATTTGCTAAATTACATAATTTTTCCATTTCTGAATATAAGAAGGAAGCAGAAAAATATTTAGATGAAAAATATATTTATATTACAATCTATTTTAATTTCGGAACTTTTGGAAACTTATTAAAAAAAGTAGCAAATGATCCTTTTAGTCATGCTTCTATAAGTTTAGATTCTAATTTGAATTCATTAATTTCTTTTAACATGGTGCATGGAAATACAAGTGGTTTAGTTTGGGAGGATCCTGTTACTGAATATAATAGTAGAACAATTTTTGAAATATATAAACTAAAGGCAACTAAAGAACAAAAACAAAAGATATTAGATTTCATTACAGATATAGCAACTAAAGGAACTAAATATGATTATATGCAAATATTAAAAAATTTATTTAGTTTTAGTGTATTAACTATAGATGATTTTAAAAAATTAAATGATAAAAATCTTTCAATTTGTTCTAGTTTTGTTATTTCATGTTTAGTAGAAAGTGGATTAGCTGATGGTCTTTTTTATAATAATGAAATAGGAAAGGGTAGGCCTTATGATATAATCAAATATTCAAATAAAAATAAATTAAAATTAGTTTATACTGGAAATCTTTATGAATATGTAAATAAATCTATTAATTTTATGGATAAGAGTGATACATCTTCTACTGAACTATTTACTTTTATAAAAGATAAAAATAAATACTTAAAACAATTAATAACTAGCTAAAGGTGATAAAATGGCTATAACAAAAGTAAAACGAAAAAAATTAGAAGATTTAATTTATAATACTTTTTCTATTCTAGATAAAACTGGTGAAAATGTAAAAAAATATAGAGCAAAATTTTCTGTAATGAATGATAAAGAGTTTGAAGCTTGGTTTAAAAAATTCTTTGCTAGTGAAGATAACCAATTTTATTTTGAGATAATTCCTTTTAAAAATGAACCTAAAATGGATCAACTTAAAAAAGCTGCAAATTTTTTAAAAATACCGTTAGAAGAATATGTTTATAAAAAACATTTAATTGAAGGTAAAGTAGTAAGAACACCAGAAAGAGTACCGGTCGGCTTCCTTATGATAAAGAAGCTCCAGCAATTTTTAGATAAAAAAAATGCTATTTCTCATAGTATTGATCAGAGATCTATGAAATACAATCAGGTAACTGGAAAAGATAAAGTGGCTGGTTTAACTAATGAAGAAATATTTGCTTTATCAGCTATAAATGCTGATAGAATATTGGAAGAGTTAAGAGGGCCAAGAGCTGATGATGAAGAGAAGAAAGTACAAATGTATCAGAAAATTTCCAAAGATGGGAATGTTTATTTAAATGACCTTTCATCAGATATAGAAAAAAAGGCAACACTCAATACAGTAGATACTTATTTATTAGGAATGGGAATTAAATCAGATTTAATAACACCTTCTTTAGTTTTAAGAAAAACAATGTCAGAAAGTGGTGATATATTTAATGAAGATCATCCTATTTTTAGTTACTTTAATCCAGATATTAATACTAAAATATCTACAAATTCTATTATTTTATTAGATTTTGATAACACTATTTGTTTTAATGAATACGATACAAACCAACCAGACAAAATAGTTAATGACCAAATAAATTTGCCTATGGTATTGCTTGTAAAAAATGCTTATAAATTAGGTGCTAGAATTGAAATTTTAACTATGAGAAAAAAGGTTGCTAAAGAAAATATAAAAAACTGGTTGAGGGAAAAAGAAATTCCTTTTTCCAATATAAATTGTTTAGGGTTAGATGAAGAAATGCCTTCTGAAAAGTTTTATAAATTAAAATTTGAATGGATTAAAAAAACATTAATACCACTACCAATAAATGCTAATATATTTTTCTTTGATGATAATGAACAATTTCTATTAGCTTTTTCTTCTGAAAAACCTGAAGGGTATAATTATTATAATTATGATGAAATAGTAGAACCTAAAAAGATGTTTCCTACAGATAAATGGAAAAATATTTTCTTATTTTTAGTAGATGAAGATTTTTATAAAGAAAGTGAACTTTCTCCAGAAATATTCTTAAGAGATGAAAATATTTTATTAAAGAATGATATTTTAGGTAATTTTTATAATGAAAGTTATTTTGCTTTAAAACAACAAAAAAATAGAAAAACTAAATATGTAACCACTGTAAATGATTTATATTTTAATAATATTTTGATCACTCAAGATAATCATATGAAGTATTTTATGAAAAAAATAGCAGGTAGAGATGAACTAATTACTATATTAGAATATTTATCTTCTAATGAAGATTTTCATTTCTTAGATGTTATACCTAAAGTTAAATTATCATTTCATCTAAGTGAATTAAATGAAAAAGAAAAGATCGGTTATATGTTAAGTGACTCTCAATATTTCTTAGGTTTAAATTTTGGAAATGCTTTAGAGTCTCAATGGCTTAAACTTACAAATGAAATTATAGTAAAGACAGAATTAGGTTATGAAAAGAGATATTTAGTTAATATCAAAGAACCTTTAGATCAAATTAAATTAATAGATGAAAAAGACGTTCCAGAATATGCTAAGAAACAATTTAGTAATTTAATTAATCTTGTTAATAAAATGGATAATTTACCTTATTTTAGTGTAAATAGATTTATAAGAAACTTTATAGATAAAAAAATAGGAGAGTGATATGCTTTCAAAATCATCAATTAACAATTACTCCTCTTCAAAGATTTCTGAATGGAAACAGAAAATAACTGAATTAAAGAGGGAATTAAGAGGATTAGAAATAGAAAAAAAAAGTAATATACAAAGAAGTGATGCAGGTGCAACACAAAGAACTATGAGTAAAATAGAAGATGTTGAATCTGATATTAGAAGTTTAGAAAGAAAAATAAAAGTAGCTAGTTTCATCAAAGATAAAACAAGAGATACTAAAGATGATGAAAGAAAGAAATTAGCTGAAGTGGATGAGGACGAGGATTAAAATAAATAGAGTTACACCAAAAGTGTAACTCTATTTTTATTTATATATTATTTAATTAAACCGAATTCTTTTTTAAGGAGGAAAAATGTTCTTTGTAAAAGTTTTACTAACAATGGATGAGGCAAAAGGTATTAGAAAAATTGATTATTTTATTTATTCAGAAAATTTATTTAAAAAGAAAAAAAATTATTTAATGTCACCCACAAAATTTTCGTATTTCAATAAATCAACAGTTGTTGATAATATTATTTTTGACAAATTAGAAATTAAAAGTAATATTACCATAAACAAAAAAGTTACTAATAATGATTTACTATTTAACAAATTTTTTAAAAAATTTAAAAAAGAAATGAAACCAATATTTAGCAAAAATGAATTTAAAAACTTAGTTAATTATATTAACTGCAATAAAAAAATTATTACAAGCTTTGTAAATTACTTAGATTAAATATCAGTTTTTTTAGAAAAAAAAATAAAAAACATTAATTTAAAATCAGTTTTTGTACTAATTTTAAACTTAATTTAACTAACAAAGGAGTATTAAATGGGATTATTAGACAAATTAGACACCATTAAATATGGTGGAAGAAAAGAACCATTGATGGTAAGAACAGGAATAGATGTATTAGATTACAGAAATGCTAAAAGATCGGCTGATAAAATTATACCAGGTTTGGATGCTGGTAATTATACTTTAATTATAGGCAGAAGTTCCAGTGGCAAATCAACTTTAGCTATTCAGATTGCTAACCATATAGCTAAATCATTTAATACTGAAGTATTTCATTTTGATTTTGAAAGAGCAACAAGTCTTTTAAGAGCAAAAAATCTATCAGAATATCAAGATTTATCCGATGAGGAATTTGAAAAGAAATACATTCTTTATAATTCAGATATTTATCAGGAAAAAGTATTTGAGTTAATGTCTGATATTAGAAAAGCAAAGTTTAATGTAACTGAAGAAGGTAAAGGAAAAAAGAAAACAAAAATAACTAATGAAGTTCCAGAAGAATTTCTAGTTAAAAATGATGAAGGAAAAGATACTGTAACTCCGACTCCTATGATTATAGACTCAATAGTTACTATGTACCCAGAAGAAGTTATGAGTCAGGATACTACAGGTGAAGATAAAATGCTCGCTAATAGAGTTGGAAAAGCTAATTCAGAATTTTTTCAAAAACAATTATCAGTAATTTGGGATGCAAATATTTTACCTTTGTATGTAAATCATATAAGAGTTAAAATAGAAATAAACGCTTTTGCGAAGACAAGTGCGCTGATTCCTTTTCTTAAACAAGAAGAAACACTCCCTGGTAAACTTCTCGCTAATTATTAACAAAAAAATAAATTAATATTTAGCAGAAAAATGCCTCTTATAGTAGTAATATTATAAGATAACCTTTTGAATTGCTGGAAACTCCTTAGAGCTTCTTAAACTACAAAGTAATCTGTAAAGATAAGCTTGAATGTTTAAAAATTAAGAAGATTGGACAATCAGCAGCTAAGCTTCCTTACCTTTCTTTCTAAGTATTGATTTAAATAAATTAATATTAGGGAGAAAAATTCATGCAAAAAAATTTATCAAAACAAAGTATTTATCTTTATTTAAGTAAAAACTATAAAATAAAATCAGATAAAGAAATGTCAATTGAATTGAAACTTTCAAGAAGTCGTGTTAATAAATATCTGCATATATTTAACTTGATTAGAACAAAAGAAGAGCTATTAGAAATAGATAGTGCTTACACTTGGTCTAATGAAGATCTTTCTTTTCTAAAAAAAAATTATTTAAAATTATCCTATAACGAAATTGGAAGGAAATTAGGAAAAACAAAATCATCTGTTTCATCTAAAGTTAATAAACTTGGATTAAAAAAAATGAAGGGTGACTTTTTAAATGATAATATAATAGAAAATGAAAAGTGGAAAAAGTTGAAAAAGTTTGAAGGATATTCTGTAAGTAATTTAGGAAGAGTAAAAAACGATTTGAATGACCGAATTTTGAAACAAAGCGAAAGTAAAGGATATTTTACTGTTAACTTGCATAATAAAACAACTAGAGTACATAAATTAGTTGCTTTAAAATTTGTAAGGAAAAAATTATCTGATGAAAAATTAGTTGTAAATCATATTGATGGAAACAAGTTAAACAATCAATCAACTAATTTAGAATGGGTGACAAACAATGAAAATATTCAACATGCTATGAAAAACGGTTTAATGAATTGTAGTTTTATAATTTTAAATGAAGAACAGGTGAAAAAAATTTGTAGCTATTTTTCTAAAGGATATGGAATAGATAAAACATATCAAGCTATGAATAAAAAAATAAATCCATCAACATTAGCAGATATTAAACGAAGAAAAACTTGGAAATCAATATCAAATCAGTATGATTGGTAAGAAGAAAGTTCAACGACTATCCGTTGGGACGGAGTAGAAAACAAGTTAATGGTTTTCGAAGTGGAAGGATTCCTATTTATAGGAATAAGATATAGTCTAGCCTTTATAGAAATATAAAGTAGTCTTGTAAGAAGACAGGATGAAAGTTACGAATTCATCTGAATAGAGCGGGTTACGCCCATTATCAGTTCGCACACAACCTCTTTAAACTCGAACCTAAAGCTAAACTAGTAGAAGACGATAGCTTCGGGATAAAGGGATTTATAGCAGAACTTCAGATTATAAAAAGTCGTTCAGCTGAAAGTGGTTTTAGTTGTATGCTAGTTTATGATCAAGCTAAAGGATTTGATAATTTACTTTCTAATTATTATTTCCTTGACGAACAAAAGAAAATTCAAGGTGGTGGTAGAGGATATTTTATAGAAGAGTGTCCTGATGTAAAATTTACTAAAAAAACATTTAAAGAAGTTTATAAGTCAAATAAAGAGCTTAGAAAAGCTTTTGATAAACTTGTAATTTCTACTCTTGAAAAGTTTCACCCAACTTTTAGTGCATTTAATACAGAAAAATTAGCTGAATATGGCGAAAAAGTTAAAAAAATAAATCCGAAAAAATTAAAAAATAAAGACAAATTTAAAAAATGTAAAAATAAAGAAACTGACGAAGTTTATTATAAGAGTTTGGAAACAGGTAGGAGATATTTTCCAGACGGCTTGGAATATGTTAAGATGTAATTAAATCTCCTTTGGAAGATCGGAATAGTTAAGCTTCTCTTTGCAAAAGGAGAAGCTTAACATTTGTTTGTAAATACATATTATTTTTAGGTAATAATATTAAATTATAAAGGAGGTAATTATGGGAAGGCGAAGAGCATCAATAGTTAATGAAGAAGAAATGAAACTAAAAAAAGAAGCAGAGATAGAAAGAGATCAAGAAATAAGAAGAAAATTAGATGAAGAGGCTAATTTAATTCCACTTCCAACAGTTGATGAAGTTAAAGAAGTATTAAAGAAAAGATTTGAAGGTTCTTTAAAAAAGTTTAAAATAGTTCAATCAGCAATTAGAGGTATAAAAATAGAACTTTATAATGCTAAATTTGAAGAAATGATTGAATTATGTAATTTATTTGAAAAGAATAATTTTGATTTAATTTATGGAATAGCTGAAAATTTGGATAATAATAGTTTTTTCATAATAATAAGAAAACTTCCAGCTAATAGAAGTTTTTATATGAAGAAAATGAAAAAAGTAGTAAAGGGGGAAGAAAAGACCGTTTATTATAATACCTTAAATAAGAAATATTATAATAAAAAAAAGAAAAGAATAAAAATCGATGAGGAAATCTAATGTCAAAAGCAACTCCTACCAATCCAGAAAATCCTCATTATTTTCTATGTGAGGAACTTCTATGTCCCAATGTAGATAAAAATGATACAATGAGAATTAACATGTTTGCTAATCATCAAAATCAAATGTTAGTTCTAAATGAACCTGAACCACCTTTAGTTTTTACTAGATTTGAAAATCAAATAGGTAAATATAGCCGTTCTTATTTAAAAGCAAAAAGACCTTTTGAAATAAAAAGAATTATAAGAAGAAATAAATTTGAAGTAACTTATATAATTAAATATAAAGATAGCAAGAAAGAATATGATATAATTAAAAGAAGAGAATGTGAACATATTACAGAAAAATATGGATATAAATTCAATAATCATATTTTAGATAATTATAAAAAAGGTGACAAAGTTAATAAAAAAGATGTAGTTTATTATAGTACTGCTTATGATAATGAAAAAGATATGAATTTTTGTTATGGAAGAAACCTCAACACCGTATATCATCCATATAAAAACATGACATATGAGGATGCCTGTGTTATTTCAGAATCAGCAGCAGAAGCACTTGGTACTAACTTTGTACATAAAGCTGAAATTATGATAAATACAAATGATGTACTTATTAATATGTATGGTGATAAAGATAATTATAAAGCTTTCCCAGATTTAGGTGAAGAAATAAAGAATGGAATATTATGTGCTAGAAGAAGATTGATTTATTCTTCTATGTTATATGATTTAAATAAAACAAACTTAACTAAATTAAATTTAAATACTGATTCTCCTTTTTATTGTAATGGAAAAATTGTAAATATTGAAATATACTTTAATGGAAATCCTGAAGAACTAAAACAAAATAAATATTTACATCAAATAGATAAATATTATCAAGATGAAATGAATTATTATTTAAAGATTAAAAATTATATAGAACCTATAATTTCTAAAAAAAGATTTTCTGATGATTTAGCTTTTGAATATAGGAGAGCTATTGATGCTATTAACCCTGATATTAAATGGGTAACTGATAGAAATGATAAGTTTGATAATTTATTAATTAAATTCACTATTTTGGAATACAACCCATTAAAGATTGGAGGCAAGATAGTCAACCGTTACGGTGGTAAATCAGTTATAGGTAAGATCCTACCTGACCCACAGATGCCTATAACTCAAAGTGGAATAAGAGCTGATATTATTTTAAACCCTTATGGTGTTTTTAAAAGAACTAATTTAGGTCAATTATTTGAACTTGAATTGAATTTTATAGGTCAAGTTATAAGAGACAGGATTAAAAATCTTATAGAAAAACAGAAGTATAAGAAAGCTTTTATTCTTTACAAAGATATAATGAAAATTATAAATAAAGAGCAGTTAAAATTTGTTCTATCAAGCGTGAAAGAACTTAGTGAAAAAAAACAATTTTTAAAATCAATAGTAAGAGATGGTTTTTATATTCATCAACCACCTTTCTTTAATAATGTAGATATAGATACTTTTAAAGAACTTTATACTAAATTTCCTGATATAAAACCTTATAAAATGAAAAATATGAATGATGCTATAATTGCACCTACTTACATCTTAAGATTAAAACATGATGCAGCTTCTAAATTCTCAGCAAGAAGTACGGGTATGTTAAATTTGAAAAATATTCCAACTAAAACTAAAACTTCGAAACAGGATCTTTACTCAAAGACCCCCATTCGTTTGGGTAAATATTTACTTGCCCAAGTAAAATTTTTTTAATTGCTGGAAACTCCTTAGAGCCTTTAAAACTACAAAGTAATCTGTAAAGATAAGCTTGAATGTTTAAAAATTTAAAGGATTGGACGATCAGCAGCTAAGACTCTTATTTAAGTTGTAGAAAAACAACATTTTAATAAATCTAGTCAATTTATTAAAGAGGAACAAATGCAAGAGAAAACAAAATCAATTAACAAAAAATCAAAAGAAATTTTCAAAAAACAATTTTATTCACTCGAACCAGATGATTATGAATTATTAAGTAATTATGTTAGTTCTCAAGAGAAAGTTAAAGTAAAACATATTACATGTGGTTTTATTTATGAAGTAACACCTAATAGATTTTTAGAAGGGAGACGCTGCCCAAAATGTAAAGGTGGTGTTGCATATTCTCATGAAGATTTTTTAACTAAAATGAATAGTTTAAAAAAAGGAAAAGAATATAAATTATTAGATACCTATATTAATAATCATACAAAAATTAAATTTTTACATAAAAAATGTGACAATGTATTTTTGATGCGACCTAGAAATTTTGTAATGGGTGATAGATGCCCTTATTGTTCTAAAAGAAAGAAAAAAAATTTAGAAGAATATAAGGAAGATGTAAAAAAAATAAGAGGTAAAGAATTTGAAGTAATTGGTGAATATAAAAATAATAAAACTAAAATTTTAATAAAACATATCACGTGTGGTTTAGAAAAAGAATACTATCCTAAAGATTTTTTATATAAAGGTGTTAGATGTGATTGTGAAAAGAAGAGCAAAGGGGAAATTATTATTTCTAATTATTTAAATAAAAATAATATAAAATTTGAATATAATTATAAAGAAAATACTTGTAAATATAAAAGAGAATTAATATTTGATTTTAAAATTTATTTAAATGCTAAAAAATTTATTTTATTAGAATTTGATGGAAATTTACATTTTAATGTTTGGAAAGAAGGAAAAAAACATGAAAAGCATTTAGAAAAACAAAAAACCAGAGATAAAATTAAAGATGATTGGTGTAAGATTAATAATATAAAATTAATTAGAATAAATTATAAAGAAATTAATAAAATTGAAGAGATTCTTGCAAAAAAATTAAACCTTAAATAAGAGTAAAGTTCAACGACTATCCCTAATGGGAGTACACTCAAGTGAGTGGAAATGGAAAATTTTCTAAATGAATCTGACTAATTCAAATATTTAGAAAAAAGATATAGTCTGATCTTCATAGAAATATGAAGCTGGTTAAGACCGAAGATAATGTAACGAATTATCTTGAACACAATGGAGATGGAAAACCTTAATCTATTAGCTCTGAACAAACCTGAAACACTAAAAAAGTTTATGAATATTTATTCATTAAACACTGAGAATAGAATAGAAACTATAAAACAAATTTTAAAAGAACCTAATATTTTTCATATTGAAAATATTAATCATTTAAAATCTGGAAATAATATTAAACAAATTATAGAAGAGATGTTTGAATCTATAGGGATAAAAATAAACTATGAAGAAGAAAAATAAACCCCATAGTACCTCTGAATAAAGAAAGGGAATGAAAGTACAATGTACTTTCATTCCCTCTTATTATTTTAATTTAAACCTTTTATTTTTAATAACATTCTAAGATGTTCATTAAAAATATTTTCATTTTCTAATTTATAACCTAATGCTTCAAATTTTTTCTTTCTCTTATCTATCCTATCAGGATTATTGAAAGGAAAAGAAAATTCATTATAAATCAATTTTTTACTTGTAATTTCATTAAATATTTCTTGTCTAGAAAATTTTAATAAACCGTCTTTATAATATATTTGATTTATATTAAAATCAAAACTATTAATAACTTCCAGTATATTAGTTAACCTTAAGTCTTCAATTAAATCAAATTTAAGAAAAGGATTTTTAATTGAAAGTTTAGTTACTTTATAAAATATACCTTTATTTTCTTGAAGTATATTAATTTCTGTATCAAATATTTTTT
>Ga0265293_10008240_pt1 | contig 15545 bp, 15 predicted proteins | sample Munlanlewell138R_FD_192505 | JGI IMG/M metagenome (GOLD analysis project Ga0265293, IMG submission 192505) | Leachate microbial communities from a municipal landfill in Southern Ontario, Canada - Leachate well 138R | ecosystem: Engineered > Solid waste > Landfill > Unclassified | place: Canada...
TAAAGGTAATTTACCTCTCCCCCCAGGGGCGGGTACTCGACCAGCAAGGCGTGGAATACCTGGGCGACGCCCGCAATCTGGTGCTGATCGCCGGTCGCTACGAAGGTGTCGACGAGCGCTTGATCGCACTGGAGGTCGACGAAGAGTGGTCTATCGGCGACTATGTGCTGAGCGGTGGCGAACTGCCCGCCATGGTGCTGATCGACGCACTGGTAAGGTATATTCCCGGAGCCCTTGGCCACGGGGACTCGGCGCGGGAGGATTCCTTTGCCGAAGGGCTGCTGGACTGCCCTCACTATACCCGCCCCGAGAGTTACCAGGGGCTGGCGGTGCCGGAAGTCCTGCTGTCCGGCAACCATGAACGCATTCGCCGTTGGCGACTGGAACAGTCACTGGCGCGCACCCGGGCAAGACGCCCGGAGTTACTGGATCGCCTGACGCTCGATAAGGAGCAGAAGGCATTAATGGCAGCATTGGAAGCCACTCTTGCTCAAGAGGGTACTTCTGCAGCCAACCCCAAGCCGGCTGATGATGGCAGCGACTGAGCCCCATCCTCTCGGTACGGCGCTACTCGACAAGGTGGCTTGCCACCACAACTCACACATGAGGAGCAAAGCATGAGCAACAAAAACCCCATCATCGCTGCGATTGAAAAAGAGCAGATGGAAAAAGAAGTCCCCGCCTTCGGCCCCGGCGACACTGTTGTCGTTCAGGTGAAGGTAAAGGAAGGCAACCGTGAGCGTCTGCAGGCCTACGAAGGTGTTGTGATCGCCAAGAAAAGCCGCGGCCTCAACTCCGCCTTTACCGTGCGCAAAACCTCCAACGGCGTGGGTGTAGAGCGTACTTTCCAGACCTACAGTCCGCTGGTTGACAGCATCACCGTCAAGCGTCGCGGTGCCGTACGCCAAGCCAAGCTGTACTACCTGCGCCAGCGCTCTGGCAAGGCAGCTCGCATCAAGGAAAAGCTGGGCTGATCAACAGCTCTCAGACTTCCAAAAAAAAGGCGACCTTCGGGGTCGCCTTTTTTGTGCTCCACTAGTCTGCGACGGTGACGTCGGTTTCAGGTCGCTGATAGTAATGGCGGGGAATCAGCAGGCCTGCTAGCCGAGCTGGTCCACCATCACCGGCTTGGTATACACCAGCCCCTGATCAGTAGCGCGATGCCCTACCAGGTGGAAATGTCCGCGATGATCCGGGCCACCGCGGTAGACACGCAGCTGGCAGTCTGCCAAAGGCCCGCAGTCCGCTGGAGCCTCCAGCTCCAGGCTAGCCATATCCACAGGGATCAGTCTTTCCCCTGTTTCGCTACCCTCCAATGCTTCCTCGGCGCGCTCCAGTTGCAGGTGGCACTCATCACTGATGTGAAAACGGAATTGCTCCATGTAAATTGCTTTGTTGGCTCCAGCAGGTTTGTACCAGCCTTCAACGGTCAACATGGTCATAGGGTTTAGCTCCTTTCTTATGGGTAAGGCCCTCGGTAGCTATGAGCCGGGGCGTGATTGGGTCTAAACAAGTGTAGAACCAGATCTGCGATTTTGCCTCTTATGTTTTTATTTTGGGGTGAGTTGGTGGTGTTACTGCTTGATAAAAGGATCCAGGGAAGTCCTGAGCAACCCAAAGCTCCAAATTGTGGAGACGAGTAAGCGTGCCCTTCTGTAGCGGACATGATACGGGTTGTCAAAACAAGAGTATGTTATCTATTTGCGCTAAAACCACTATTAGGGCCCAAATGTCAAGGTGACTAACTTGGACGTAGTTGGCCGACCACCACCCACTAATAATAAATTGTCACCGTCACTGTATCGCTATAGGTACCTTGGGGCGGGGTGACCTGTGGCGGCACCCGCCCGTAGATGGTCTGGGGTTGGGGCTGGCCCGTGCCTACGCCCTGCAGGATATCGGTGTTCAGGGTATCGCCCCAGCGGAGGGTGCGGGCGGAGTCCCGGTAGAGCTCGTAGCTGACATAGTGGCCGGCGCCGTCGTGCATGCGGCGACTATTACCTGCAGCGTGCAGGCCATTGTCCAGACCGATCTGATAGGGGATGGTGTTGGTGCACTGGGGAGATACCGTGGTGGCGCTGTCAATGGGGGTGTTTAGCAGTCCCTGCAGGCCGAAATCCAGATCTGTAATATCAAAGGCGGGATTGCAGGTGGCTTCGACAACGGCGCGAGCTTCGAAGTCAAAGCTCGTACTGCCTGAGATAAGTCCGCCACTGGTGCAGCTGGCTGGCCAGGACGGCCAGAGGAGTAGGGCCTCGTTGGCTTGGTAATAGAGCAGTGCATCTGCCGTGGAAAATGTATTGCTGAATACTCCGGGGATCACTGTGACCTGACCTGGCGGGATGCGGCTATGCACAGTGATGGAGCCACCACCAGAGCCTCCTAAGAGAGGGACTGTGTACTCCAGCTCTACCTCGACCTTGTTGGGGGTGTTTGGGGAATCCGGCCAAATCTGGGTAAAACTGGGATCACGGTACAGATTGAATGCTAAGGCTGAGCTGGCGTTGGTCATACGACGTGGCAAGATGGTGCCGGTGCCCTGGTTACCATCGCCAATACTAAAGCAGAGCTTAACGCGGGCATAGGCTAAGAGCGACAGCCCAAAAGTGCTGCAGTTATAAGTGATAGTCGCCGTCACATCACTCCACCCGCTAAAGGGATCACTGGGGCCAAAAGTGACATCAGTCATGCTGGCGGTACAGGTGGTCGCGGCCTGCACTGCGGATGAGGCAAAGAGTGCGGCAATCAGAATGCAGAGGACGGTCGGGCGTTTGCACATGGTCACTCCCTACAAATCAGTGGTCCAATCACGGGGATATCGCCGGTGTCCAGGGACAAGGTGAACCGGACAGTACAGGGTGGCATGTCTGGCCGGATTACCCTGATGTTGTTGTCCATTGTCAATCCTTCTAAATAGGCCTGTCCATCGTGGCCTACGGTGGTGAGTGGGCGGCCATCGGGGTGGATGATACGGCTGCTCAGAGGCAGGGGCTGGCCCCTGGCGTCGTGGAGAATCAGCAGGGCGGCGCGAACCTGTCTGAGACCAAACTCCACAAAGGTGCCGGCGCGCTGTCCGGGTACGGCAATCGCTTGGTGGCTGTCGTATTGTACGTCGGCGGGCAGGTGCAGGGGGTCGATGGCGATGCGGTTGCTGCGGTAGGCACCCAGGCCGGTGAGAAGGTAGTGCCCCCGCCGGTTGGTGTTGCCGATGGGGCGGTTTTCCAGCTTGACGGGTACGTCGGCAATGCCGTTGGTGGAAACCAGGGCAAAGCCATCGGTCACTTGACGGGCGGGGTAGAGGTTGCGGGGCGAGCCCGCCATCCACACCAGGGAGCCGCTGAGGTCGCCAAATACCGAGTCACCGCTGGGCAGGGAGCGCAGGCCGGCACCTGCTTGCAGGTAGTCGCCGCGATGAGTGATGTCGGCTTGCAAGTAGTCTGTTCGGTCGCCCTGTTGGGTTTGCAAACCCCAGCCGGTGCCTCCATCGGCAGGCAGGCCCCGTCTCAGGTGGGCGCTATAGCGCTGGTCGCCATCGTGTTGGCGGTTGAAGGTACCACCGCCAGAGAGCCGATCGCCCAGGGAGACGGAGAAGCCAGCATGGAGGCTGTAGCCCCGGTTTTGGTCAAGGGCCCGGTTGGCACTGGCAAACAGGGTCATCATGGGCAGGGCGCGCCAGTGGTAACTCATGCCCACGGTGCGCTGACGCTCGGTGATTGCACCGTTGTGCGGGGCGGGGTCCAGGCGGCTGTAGTGAAGGGACAGGTTGCCTCTGGATCTGGAACCAAGCCCCAGCAGGAGGCGCTCGGTGCGGGCCGGGGCTGGGCGGCTTTCGGCGGAGGCAATGTCGCGGTAGCGCCGGTAAGTGCGTTGCAGGCTGTAGTCGAAAGTAACGCCGGGTTTGCTCCAATTGTAGCCCAGGGCTAGTTGGCCACCGTCGGCCTGTCGTCCGCTGCTTTGCATCCAGGCACCGCTGAACGTTCCCGCCCGGCCAGCGGTAAACAGCACTCCGCCACCGATGGCCGCCAGCCGATTATCCCCCTCTGCGTGGACTTCCAGGGTGAGGTTGTTGGTAAGGCCGTGGCGAAGGTTCGCACTGGCGGCGGGATCTCCACGGTAACTGAAGGAGTCGATACCGTAGCGACGCCGCACGCTACCCAGCTGCAGGGAGTAGTCCGTCAGGCCTTGATGTAGCAGCCTGGGCGCACTGTAGAAGGCGAAGTCGTAGACACTGCTGCGCCCTAGGGCGTCGGTGATAACCACTTGTGCCTGCCCCAGGCCGCTGATGGCGGGGTGGCCCTCGATGCGATAGGGCCCCGGCAGGACATCGGTACTGTACTGGCGCAATCCTTCGATATAGAGCTCGACCTGGGAGGGCAGGGCCGCTTCGCCAAAAAAGGCCGGCAAGGGGTGGGTGATCAGTTCTGGTTGCAGGGCAAAGTTGCGCCGCACTTGGAGGCCTCCCAGGCGGGTCGCGCGGGTCCAGGATAGGCTGCCACTGATAAAGTCGCCGGTAGTGACGGTCACCAAGTCATCTTGTGACGACCAGATCCACTGGGTGTCCAGGCGAGTATAGGCCTTGCTGTTATGGCGGTTATCGGTCCGGGAGAGGCCGGTGCTTTCCAGGATGTGTCGACCAGCAAAGGCCCGCAGGGCAGTGGTGGCGGCCAGATGGCGGTGGCCGCCGTTATCGATGTTGAGGTGGATATCGTAATTCAGCAGGGCGCCGGGACTGATCTGAGCCCGGGGTGAGTGATCGAGGGTCGGGCGGTGAACCTGTAGTGCCCGGCTGAGATGTTGGGGCGCCACCTGAAGGTACAGGCGTTGCTGTGGTACATCGTAGTGGTATGCCAGCTCCGGGATGCTGTCCAGGTGTACTGGGGCATCAGTGGTCAGGTTGTCCAGCAGCAAGCCGATACGGGCCAGGTGGTCAGGGTGCACATACAGCTGCTCATTGCGCTGCAGGACAGCGAGCAGGTGACCGGTGGCAACCTGATTGACGATCACATCCAGGTACAGGGGCGGGTCGTCGTTCGGCAATTGGGTGTTGTCCAGCAGTTGCAGGGTGCCCGGGGCACTGACAAGTCCGGGTTGAATGGGCGGCAAGTCGGCTGCGGCTAGGGCGGGTGCCAGGGTACAGCTAATCAGCAGCAGAAGCTCCCAGCACCAGCGTTCTGGGTTGGCCATTGAGCTGCATCCTTATTGTCGTGGCGCTGGCGCCTTTGGCCGGCAGGGGATAGGCCCACTCGCGGGTAGCTCCAGGCAGCACATAGCCGGAGAGGCCCGGCACCTGGAGCAGGATTTCTCCCCTGTCGTCAACGAGCTCCAGCTCGGTGATCTTTGTGTAACGCCCCCCGCGATTGACTGCCACCAGGCTGCCGTGGTGCCCATTGCCGCTGTCCAGTTGCCACTGTAGCTCGGGTGGGCCCAAAACGGCGGTGGGAGTGATAAATACAGGCAAGGAGAAACGCAGCAAAAAGTTGAGGCCACTTTGTCCCTTGGTATCCGTTCCGGTGGAGGTTTCCAGGTTGGCAGTGGCTGGCAGCTCGTCCACAAGCAGGCGGTAACTCTGCTCCCCGCTCTGGTCGGCGCTGCCGCGATACACCACCCGGACAAGTTGGCGACTGCCCGGCGAAAGGCTGATAAAAGGCGGACTGGCCACCACCTCGGCTGTGGGCTCCAGCACATCCTTCCCTTGTTCCTGGTACCAGCTATACACCCGTATCTGGGCTTGCAGAACTTCGCTGCCACTGTTGCGGAGAGTAAGGGCTTTAGCTGTTTCTCCGGGACCAAACTCCAACAGGGTGGGGGCAACACTCAGGCTGGCCCCATGGACCTGAGCAGCGAGTACGAGGTACAGACAGGCCATCAGTAGCCTGGCTGGTTTACGGCACAGTGGCAGCGTCACGGCAAACAAGCGGCGCAAAATCAATAGGCGCCTTGATTTTAGAAAGTTACCGTTACCGTGACGGTATCCGTATAGGTGCCGGCGGGCGGCGTGGTGGAGTTGTCAGACTCCAGCACACGACCGTAGACAGTGACCGTTTCCTCGCTACCGGTTCCGGTGTCAGCATAAGCATCGCCGAAGGTAGTGCCATCACCCCACAGGGTAGTATGGCCACTATCGCTATAGAGGCGGTAGCTTACATAATTTGAGTTGCCATCGGTCATGCGCCGCGTGCTGCCATCCGCATTGCCGCCCTCATCCAGTTCCAAATCGTAACTTGCACCCGTGGTGCAGGTCACATAAATGGCGGACGTTGCATCGTAGTCTTGGTCGAGCAGCCCCTGGGTACCGAAATTCATATCTGTGGGCACAGTGCTCAAATCACAGCTGTTCTGCAAGGTGATGGTGACATCAAAGGCGTCACTGGTGGCAGAGAGGGCGGCACCTGTCCACACAAAGGTTAACAGCGCGGCGGCGGGGATAAAGCTGTATTTCTTGCGGTGGGTAGTGACCATGGTATCGGGCTCCTTGAGTTTTTAGACATCCTCTTACAGTCCATGTTACACCTTGAGTCAGAGCCGTCAATGACCGTTGCTCTTTTTATTGATCCTGGACAAGGAGGCATTGATTCTGTTTGTAGAATAAAGCTGAAAGTGTTCATCCTAAATGGAAGCTAACGGTCGTACAAAAAGTAAACTTATAGCAAAGTTGCCCGTATCGTGCTGGAGTAGAGCCTGGCTGGAGCCGATTGTACGGATGTGGCGCTTCACCAAATCCAACGGCATCACCGAGGGCTTCCAGACTAAAATGGAAATGCTCTCACGCCGTGCGTATGGGTTCAGGAACTTTGGGAATTACCGCATGAAGGGCTTGGCCCAGTGCGGTTGGAGCGGTGTGATCAATCGTGTCTGACGAAGGCCCATCCCCCGTTTCTGGGGTAGAGTCTGATGGTTTGCCCCCAAAGTTGCCCCCAGGTTGCCCCGTATGGTACCGGATTGGATTGGACACTCTTGGATTGGGTGTAGGTGCTTTACGCTTTAAATACAGGGGGTTTCAGACTTTGTTGGACTAGGATGGACTGTGAAATGGTGCCCGGAGGCGGAATCGAACCACCGACACGAGGATTTTCAATCCTCTGCTCTACCGACTGAGCTATCCGGGCCTTGAGGTGCATCCCTGTCGGGATGGCCTTGCGGCAAGAGGCGCGTATTAAACCGTTTCGCTTCTCTGCCGTCAAGGGGGTGATGTGTTCGAGGCGCTTTTATTTGCTGGGTGGTACATAGCCCTCGGCCTGGTCGTACGATTCGCCGGACAAAAAGCGCTCGCGCTGTTCGTTGAGGTAGGTGCGGGCAGTGAGGTCCATCATATTGAGGCGCTTTTCGTTGATCAGCATGGTCTGGTGGTTGAGCCATTGTTGCCATGCTTCACGGGAGATGTTGTTGAAGATGTCCTCGCCGGCAGGGCCGGGGAAGGGAGGTTGGTCGAGGCCGGGCAGGTCTTGCTTGAGCTTGCGACAGAATACGGTGCGGGCCATGTTGCCTCCAAGGTTGAGCGGGGGGACAAGGATAAGAGTTGCGATGACCGCCTGCAACTGGGCCCGTAACTCTGGCTGTATTCCGAGGGTTACGGGCCCGGCGGCAGACTGCTGAACAGGGACAGAGTGCCGTCCTTGCCTGTCGCGCTGTCTGTGGTCAAGGCCTCGAGCATGGCAGCCACTGGCGCTGGCAGGCCGATATCACCGGGTGTTGACGGGTCTGCCCACAGGTTGCTTTCTGCGCCGATCCGGCCGGTACAGCGAGCGTGGATATACACTGGGGTGTAATCCAGGTGGTAGTGGCTGAAGGTGTGGCGGCGCACAGGTGCATTGTGGATATTACCTATTCGCAGGCCCAGGCGGGTGGCGACGTGGGATATCTCAGCGTGCTCGCTGGCTTCAGGAAAGCTCCACAGACCACCCCAGATGCCGGTGGGTGGGCGTTGCTCCAGCAAGACGCGGCCCGCTGCATCGCTGAACACCAGTAGCAGGGTGGTTTTTACCGGCAGGGTCTTGCGCGGCTTGCGGCCCGGGTAGGCGGCTATGTTGTTGTCCGCCAGGGCCTGGCAGTCGGCGTGTACCGGACAGTCGTCACAGCGCGGGCGGGAGCGTGTACAGAGGGTGGCGCCCAGGTCCATGATGGCCTGGGTGTAGTCAGCTGTGCGCTTGTGGGGGGTGATTTCTTCGCTGATCGCCCACAGGTTGTCCTGCACGGCGCTACTGCCTGGCCAGCCAGCGATGGCTCGGTGGCGGGCCAGCACTCGTTTGACATTGCCGTCGAGAATCGGCGCTCGCTTGCCAAAGGCGATACTGACGATGGCGCCAGCGGTGGAGAGACCGATGCCGGGGAGTTGGGCGAGGCCCTCCACACTATCGGGAAAGTGGCCGCCAAGCTCGTTGGCAACGATCGCGGCAGCGCGGTGGAGGTTGCGGGCGCGGGCATAATAGCCAAGGCCAGTCCACAAGTGCAGTACGCGGTCCACGGGGGCGGCAGCGAGGTCTTCCACTGTGGGCAGCTCGGCGGTGAAGCGCTGAAAGTAGGGGATCACGGTGGTGACCTGGGTCTGCTGCAGCATGATCTCCGACAGCCATACCCGGTAGGGCGTGATGTCCTGCTGCCAAGGCAGATCCTTGCGACCGTGAACGTCAAACCAGTCCAACAGCCGGGTGGCAAAGTCCTGCTTTGGCCGGTAATTCTTCTTTGCCCGGTAAGTAGAGGCTGTTGCCGGTCGTTGGGAAGCTTGCTTTTTCACCGTCATGATCAGCGCCCGAGCAGTCCCCGCAAGCGGTCTTCAAGAGAGCCTTCACCCTCTTCACCGCCGAGGCGATCGAGGATTTCGCTTTGCAACAGGTTGCGGACGAAAGCCGGGTCCGGTTTACAACTGCCAGCACCGGCGTCAGCGAAGCTGTCCTTGCAGACAAAAGGAATGTCTTTGTCGCGAACCCGGGTGCTCTTCACTTCACAGCCCTCGGCACTGGTGCGGTCACCGTCGAGCCGGGTGATGGCGCGGACGTCGAAAGTCTGGTGGTCGATATCAATTGCGCCGTTGCCGCGCAGGCTGATGTTGCCGATACCGGTGCTGTAATCGTCCAGGTGCAGCACCGGGCCCTCCATGCGGAAGTCGCTTGTCAGGTCATTGAGGTGGGTGCCTTTGGGCCAAGGGGCTTCGCGCTCGCCCTTGCGCTCCACTAGCGCCGCCAACTCGCAGTAGCTCTGTTCTACGTTGATGTTGCCCAGGTGCAGGCCGATCACTTGCAGATTGCCTGCGGCGAGCAGGTTGGCGAGCAGGGCATCGCCATCGTTGCCACGGCTGGTGCCTTCGAGCGCCATGGCCAGCGTACCGGCAAGGTCCACATCTTCGGCGATATGGTCCAGAGCTGTTGCCACATCGATGCTGTCCAGGTTGGCGTTAAAGCGCAGGGTGGGTGTATTACCTCGAGTGTCGACGGTAGCCTGGCTGTTGAAGTGGCCGCCAAACAGTCCGGCGCTGAGTTCCTGGAGGGTGAACACGCCATTGCGGGCGTTGAGGCGCAGAGCAGGGTTGGTGAGAGTCATGCCAGCGATGGTGTCCTGGGGCAACAGCTGGTCCAGGTTGAGGTCAGTGCCCTTGAGAACAAGGTCGAGGGCCAGTGGGTCGCTGTAGTTGAGTGTGGCATCGCCACTCAGGCGAGAGTCACTGAGGTCGATCACCAGGCTGTGAAAGCGGGCCGTTTCGGTCGCGAGCTCCACCGTGCCTTTCAGAGCTAGACGCAAGGTGTCGGGCAGCAATCCGGTGATCTCGATAAGGCTGTCCTGTAGCCCCAGCTTTTCGCTGCTTTGGTCGTAGCTGGCGGTGGCGATGATGTTTGCCTGTAAGGAGTCGCCCTCGTCTGGTTGGTAGCGGAAGCTGAGGGCAAGAGGGAAGGCATTGCCATCAAGGCTGACTCCGCTGGTGTTGAAGTCGATATTGTCCAGCAGCAGGGTGCTGTCGCCCTGCTCGAGACGCAGCCGGCTGCTGGCGACGGTGAGTTTGTCCACTGCCAGACTGAAAGTCTGGCCCTCGGCAGTGGTGGCTTCCAGTGGCTGCTCTCCAGTGGCAGGCGTGGCGGCAATGGCGGCACCGCTGTCGAGGCTGGTGAGGTGCAGGTCGGCACCATCGATGGCCAGGGCCTTGACGGCGATGCGCTTGTGCAGCAGATCGCTCCACGATAACACCAGATTTGCCTCGCGCAGGGAGGAGGGGCGGAGGCCGTGTTCCTCGCCGGCAAAGCGGGTTTCACCGAGGGTGATAGCGAGATTGGGCCATAGACTCCAGCCCAGTTCTCCGGCGATTTCCAGCTCCACGCCTTGTTGGCGGGCAGCCTCTTCCAGCTGGGGCTTGTAGCTGTTGGGGTCGAGGGCGAACATCAGGTAGGCGATAGCGCCGCCGATCAGGACAGCGATGACGACGATACAGGCCAGAATGACTTTCAGCAGGGTTTTCACAGCGGTTTCCTAGGCAGAGACTGGTAGCTGACAGTGTGCGTGAGTTGTAGCAGAAGTTTCAATGGGAGATGAGTGAGAAGCGGAAGACGGAGTGCCTGGTGGCCTCCGTCTTCCTTTGGACTTATATGCTTAGAATTGATAGCGCGCGCCCAGGATAAAACTGCGGCCTGGCTCTGGTGCCAGATCGCGCAGAAAGCTCGTGGCCTGGCGAATTTCCTGGTCGGTGAGATTCTGTCCGCGCAGGAACAGCGACCAGTTGTCCCTGCTGTAGCTCAGGTAGGCGTCGAGGCGGGTATAACCGTCGGTACTGTCCTGATTGGCTCCGGCGTGCTCCTGGTCGAGAGCATAGGTGGCGCTCAGGCGCGCACTCCAGGGCCCGTGGTTCAAGTCCCAGTGGATACCGAGCCGGGCTGGAGGAATACGCGGCACGTCCTCGCCGCGGGTAAGGCGGGCGCGTACCATGTCGCCCCACAGGCGCAGGGATTGGCTATCAGTAAGAGGCAGGGTGATCTCTGACTCAATGCCGGTAAAGCGGGCATTCTCTTGGGTGTGGAGATAGCAGGGAGAGGAGCCGTCAAACTCGTCGGCTTCGCCCCCGAAATTAGTGAGGTCTGCCGAGCAGGCGGCGAGCCCACTGAAACCTTCGTGCGCCAGCTGATGGCTGAAGTGAGTGCCGGTGTCGAGAGAGTAGATAAAGTCCTGGAAATGGCGGTGAAAGACGCTGATAGTGGCTTCGATCTCTCCCTGATAAGACCAGGTGGCTTCGATATTCCAGGCCGATTCTGTATCGAGACGGATATCGCCGACCTCGTAGCTGCGGGTGGCGATATGTTCGCCCTCCGACAGCAGCTCCTCCGCTACCGGCGCCCGCTCGCTGCGGGACAGGGTCAGCCCCAGCCGCTGTGAGTCGCCCACCGGATAGAGCAGGCTGGCACTGGCGTTAAAGCTGTTGTGGTCGATATCTCGCCGGTGGCGAGTTTCAATCGTCTGGCGGTCGTGGCGCAGACCCAGCTCCAGGGTGCCGGCACCGATGGCGGTTTCCTCTATAAGGTAGATGCCGGTGGTGACAGTGTCGGAGGGCTCGACAAACGCCTCCAGTCCTTCGGCGCGGAAGTTGCGGCGATTGTGTTGCAAGCCAAAAGTGCCAGTCCAGTGCTCACCGCGCCAGTCGCTGAGAGGGGTGTGGGTGAGTTCCGTGCGCAACTCGGTGCTGGTGATATCGAAGTAGGTGCCGGGCAAGCGCTCGCCATCTTCCTCTTCGATCTCCCGGTGTTCGTACTCGGTATGGTTGAGATCGACACTCACCCGTTCGATGAAACCGTCGAGATCGCGCAGCAGGAGTTTGCCCTGATGGACGGTTTGTTTCATCTCGATACGGGTCAGCACCTCGTGGTCGTGATGATGCTCATCGTGCTGGTGGTGGTCATCATGACCGCTACCATGGCCGTGATCGTGATCGTGATCGTGATCGTGATCGTGATCGTGGCTGCTGTGGTCGTGTCCCCCTGGGGGAATGCCGTAGTCGTTGTTGGTACGGGTGATGCTGGCACCAACCACCAGTTTGTCAGTCGTCCAGGCGCTACCAAAGGCCCAGGAGTCCACCTCAGTATCGCTGTTGGCGATACGCCCGCGGGTGCTATCGGCTCGCTCGTCCCGGTGCCGGACAGCCCAGCCGGGGATCTTTACATCGTTGCCTTGCCGGAATACACCGCTGAGGTGGAAATTGGCGGGGCCGTTGCCACCGTCGAGGCGGCCCACCACGGCGCGTTCGTAATTGTTGGTGTTATAGCGGGCTTCGGCGGCGCCACTGATACCGCTGAGCTGTTGTGTGTGAATAGTGTTGTCGATGATATTGACGACACCGCCAATGGCACCGGGGCCGTAGCGCAAGGTGGCTGGCCCGCGGAGGATTTCAATGCGGTCCGCGAGTAGCGGCTCGACGCTGACAGCATGGTCCGGGCTGGTGTCAGAGGCATCGACCACGGCGGTGCCGTTTTGGAGGATTTCCACCCGTTTGCCCCCGAGGCCGCGAATCACCGGTGCACCCACGCCGGGGCCAAAGGAGCTGCTGTTGATCCCGGGCTGGTTTTGCAGGGTTTCCCCCAGAGTGGCGGAGGCTTCCCGTTGCAGGGCTGCGCCGTCGAGTATATTGAATGCGCCAGCGATATCGGCGGCGCTTTTGTCATGGGGAGAGGCGGTAACGATGAACTCCTGGATGTGCTCGTCGCTGGCTCTCGCCTGGTGGCTCGCCACTATGGCGGTGATGATGGAAAGCGCGAGGCCCCACGAGGGCTTGCGTTGCAAGATTTTGCGTTGCATAAGTCAACCTGATTCTGTCGGGTCTGTTTGGCAGCCACCACGCCCCGCACTGGCACAAGTACATAACTTTGCCAGTAGCTCGGGCGGATGCTGTGTTGTTTTTAACGACGGGGGAAAGAATCAGGCGGGTGGTGCGCGGCTCTGGTAGGGGATGGCGACCGGCACAGAGTAATCATAAGCCGGGATGGCCGCTGGTGGAGTGAGCAGAGGAGAGAGTTGAGCAGCGGGCGACTCGGGTGCCACGTCGGCTATCTGCGGCAGCAGGCACACATGACAGTGTTCGTGGTCGATGTCGAAATGTTCGTGCCCGGCGACAATACCGCCCCAGGCTGCGGTGACTAGCGTCAACAGCCATATCAGGGTGGCTTTGCGAAGGCCTTGTCGCGTGCTGATCGTCCTGCTCATAGGTGGACAAGTGTAGAGATGATTCAAACCTTATGGAAGGGGATGCGCTGGTGGAAGAGTCCGTGCCAGAGCCGTATAATGGCGCGCCTTTGGTCCGGAGCTACCGGACCGCCACCTTTCCCGGCACGCTGGAGTTTCCCATGACGGAACGCAAGGCGACAGTCAGTCGCGACACCCTCGAAACCCGTATTACGCTGAGCCTGAACCTTGATGGCACCGGCAAGGTCCGCTTCAAGACGGGCGTCCCCTTTTTGGAGCACATGCTCGACCAGATCGCTCGCCATGGCCTGGTGGATCTGGATATTGAGGCGGTGGGTGATACCTATATCGACGATCACCACACAGTGGAAGACATCGGCATTACCCTGGGGCAAGCGTTCGCTAAAGCCATTGGTGACAAGAAAGGTCTACGCCGCTATGGTCATGCCTATGTCCCTCTTGATGAGGCGCTGTCACGGGTAGTATTGGATTTCTCCGGTCGTCCCGGTTTGGAGATGCATGTGGACTTTACCCGCGCCAGCCTGGGAACCTTCGACCTGCAGCTGACCCGCGAATTTTTCCAGGGCTTCGTCAACCACGCTGGCGTCACCCTCCATATCGACAATCTGCGCGGCACCAATGCCCACCACCAGATCGAGACTATCTTCAAGGCCTTCGGTCGCGCTCTGCGCATGGCCGCAGAGCCAGACGCCCGCATGGCCGGTGTGATGCCGTCCACCAAGGGGGCTTTGTGATCGATGGCCTTGTGCTTGACGGCCTGAGGGTAAGCGGAGGGCACAATGACTGATTTTCGGGTTCGCATCGCCATCATCGACTATGGAATGGGGAATCTGCACTCGGTGGGCAAGGCGTTGGAACAGGTTGCACCGCGGGCAGATATTGTAGTTGCATCCAATCTGGATGAAATTGCCGATGCTGACCGCCTGATATTCCCCGGTGTCGGCGCTATCCGTGACTGTATGGGAGCGATCCGGCGCCAGGGGTTTGATGTCGCAGTCAAAAAAGCCATTACCGAAAAGCCGGTGTTGGGTATCTGCGTTGGTATGCAGGCCCTGATGAGTCACAGCGAGGAGAATGGCGGTGTCGATTGCCTGGATATTTTCCCCGGTACTGTGCGTTTCTTCGGCAACTCTATGAGAGAGGCCGACGGTACCCGTCTCAAGGTGCCTCACATGGGGTGGAACCGGGTGCACCAGACGGTGGATCACCCTATGTGGCGCGGTATCGAGCAGGATGAGCGTTTTTACTTCGTCCACAGCTATTATGTGGACGCCGGTAGCGATGTGACAGCTGCTAGCTGCCGATACGGAGTCAATTTCAGTGCAGCCCTGGCGAGGGGCAACCTGTTCGCAGTGCAGTTTCACCCGGAAAAAAGCCACACCGCTGGCCTGCAAGTGCTAAAGAACTTCGTCAACTGGCGCGGCGAGTAAAAGAGCGTATCCGTACCCGTTGAGCCATTGTGGGCGCACGGATTGTATTTACCTGGATTTGTATTTACCTACCTTTTAGAGCGATATGCCTACGGGCCTCAAGGAGCACCTGCCATGCTGATTATTCCAGCCATTGATCTCAAAGACGGTGAATGCGTTCGTCTTCGCCAGGGCCGAATGGAGGACTCTACGGTATTTTCCGACAATCCTGTCGATATGGCCCGTCAATGGGTAAATGCCGGTGCGCGCCGGCTGCACCTGGTGGATCTCAATGGAGCCTTTGCCGGCGAGCCAGTGAACGGCCATGTGGTGCGCGCTATCGCCCACGAATTTCCCGAGTTGCCGATTCAGATCGGTGGCGGTATCCGCACTCTGGGCACAATTGAGTCTTACCTGGAGGCCGGGGTGGATTTCGTGATTCTCGGTACCAGTGCGGTGAAGGATCCTGCCTTTGTCGCGGAGGCCTGCAATCAGTTTAAAGGGCATATTATTGTCGGTCTCGATGCCAAGAATGGCCTGGTGGCGACGGACGGCTGGGCTGAGGTGACAGAAGTGAAAGCCACCGAGCTGGCGCGCAAATTTGAGGATCAGGGGGTCAGCGCCATCGTTTACACTGATATCGATCGCGACGGCATGATGCAGGGCGTCAATGTGGAGGCTACCCTGGCCATGGCAAAAGCCAGCAGTATTCCCGTGATCGCTTCCGGTGGTATCACCAACCTGGACGATATCAAGGCTTTGTGCGAAGTTTCGGCGCAGGGCATTCTTGGCGCCATTACCGGGCGGGCTATCTATGAGGGTACTCTGGATGTGGCTGAGGCTCAGGCGTATTGCGATGCGCAACGGGTTGCTGTCGGGTGACTTGTCGCGCCACGGGACAGCAGTGTTTTTGGGGTTGTTGGGACACTGTGAAAACTTAAAAAAACCCCGTTTGACTTCATTGACATT
>Ga0265293_10008241_pt1 | contig 15545 bp, 9 predicted proteins | sample Munlanlewell138R_FD_192505 | JGI IMG/M metagenome (GOLD analysis project Ga0265293, IMG submission 192505) | Leachate microbial communities from a municipal landfill in Southern Ontario, Canada - Leachate well 138R | ecosystem: Engineered > Solid waste > Landfill > Unclassified | place: Canada...
TGGCATACCCAATAAAACACTCACAAAAATAATCAACACCTCAGCAAAATTAGTAGACAGCAAATAGTTTACAAATTTCTTAATATTATCGTAAATTCATCTTCATTCATATATTGCATTTACAATCGTAGCAAAATTATCATCTAAAAGAATCATATCGCTTGCTTCTTTGCTCACATCAGTACCCGTAATTCACATAGCCAATCCTATATCTGCCACTTTCAAAGCTGGAGCATCATTTACCCCATCTCAAGTCATTGCAACAATATTTCATTTTTCTTTTAATAGTGTCACAATTCTTTGTTTATGAGCTGGACTAACTCTAGCAAATATCCCAATTTTGTCTATTATTTTAGCTAAGTTTCTATCACTAATTTTATCCAATTCTAGTCCATTCATAGTCAATCAATCTATTCCCAGCTGTTCTGCTATTGCTTTAGCAGTTATTATATTGTCACCTGTAATCATTACTACTCTAATCCCTGCGTTTTTACAAATTTGAATCGAATCTTTTACCTCTATTCTTGGAGGATCTATCATAGCCTGCAATCCTACAAAAACCAAATCCTCTTCCAAAGTAGAGACAGTTCAAGTTTCTGGTTTAGAAAGCTGATTGAATTCATAAGATTCCACCACTTTATATGCAAAAGCTAAAACTCTCAAAGCTGACTCAGCAAATTTTTTGTTTTGTAAAAGTATGTTTTTCCTATCTTTTTCTGTTAGTTTTCTTACTTCTCAATTGATCAAAAAATAGCTACATTTATCCAACAAAACTTCTGGAGCTCATTTGGAATATAGATATATTTTTGTATCTTCTTTTTCTATAAATTCTGAAAAAGATATTTTTTTATAAATACTTGTCATGATTTTTCTCTCGGAATCAAAAGGGATTTCGTCTATTAATTCATATTCTTTTTCTAAAATCATTCTTTCTATATTTCATTTCATTGCACTAACAAGCAAAGCAATTTCAGTTGGATCACCTACAATATCTACTCAATTGATTGAAGAATTATTACACAAAACTCCAATTTTCAAGATTTTTTTCAGAGAATTTTCATTGTTTTTATTTTTTATAAGAAAATCTTTATTAGCAAAATCCTGATAGCCAACTCATTCTAAATCAAAAACTTTATTATCCACAAAAATATGTTTTACCGTCATTTCATTTTTGGTCAATGTTCACGTTTTGTCTGTACAAATGACATTTACAGAACCAAGTGTTTCTACGCTAGGAAGCTTTCTCATCAATGCGTTTTTTTTGACCAATCTTTTGACACCAAGTCACAAAGAAACCGTCACCACGGCAGGCAATCATTCAGGGATAGCTGCAACAGACAAAGCAATTGCCATCAAAAGAGCATTTTGTCGAGAATCTTTTATTATAAAAACATCACTAATAAAAACTATAACACAAATCAACAAAATTATCCATACAAGCCGTCTCCCCAATTTATCTAAATCTTTTTGTAAATTAGTTTGTGGCTCTGGAGCTTCTTGTATCATATAAGCTATTTTTCATATTTCTGTTTGCATTCAAACTGACACAACAATTGCTCTCCCATGTCATTTTGTAACATCAGTTCATGCAAAAATCATATTTTTTTGATCTCACAAAGCTGAATCTTGGTTTATAGGATTCACATGTTTTTTTACAGGCAAGGACTCCCCTGTCAATACCGCTTCCGCTAATTCCAAACTAAAGGATTCTATTATACGAGCATCAGCTCAAATCTTATCTCCAGCACTTAATATCAAAATATCTCATATCGTCAAATCTTTGGAATCAATCAAAATTTCTTTTCCATTTCTGACTACTCTAGATGTCTGGCTCGACACTTTTTTCAAAGATTCAATAGATTTTTCTGCATTATATTCTTGGACAAATCCCAATATAGCGTTGAGAATAACAATAGCAACAATCACGATGCTGTCGACCATTTCTCACACAAAAATAGAGATACCTGCAGCAACTATCAATACTAAAATCAAAAAACTTTTGAATTGATCAAAAAACACTTTCCATGCTTTTATTTTTTTTTCATTAGTCAAAATATTCAATCAATATTTTTCTTGATTTCTTTTTATTTGTTCGTTAGTCAATCATGTTTTAAGATCAACATCAAGCTCTTGTGCAATATTTTCTATAGATTTTTTGTAATACATAAGTGCCAAATAAAATGATGAAAAGTAAAATAATAAAAGTTCATTTTGCTCAAGTATAAATCAATTATATTTCCAAAACAAAAAATAGCAAAAAAATAAGCAACAAGTAAAGAATTTAACTTGACAAAACAATCAATTATAAATTTAAACAGATAGCTTTTTTAACAAAAAAGATTTGAAAAATAAAAAGGAATATCTATAATTATAATACGAATTGGGGATGTACAGGTTTCGATAAAAGATTCTCATATCTAATAGTTGCCACTACTCGATGAGCGTACCGAGTCTAAAATAATCGCTTAGCATCTAAAAATGCAAACTCAAAAAATTTGTTAGCAAGAGCTAACGCTTTCGTATTAAACTACGCCTAGTTTTTTGTTCGACCACCATCGCAAGATGGATGTAAGAACAATGCCGGTTATAACATCGGCATACGATCGTATCAACCGGTTCTACTAGACACCTACTAGGTAGACGGCGACATAAGTAGGTAAAAGCTATCTTAGATAGCAAATGTCGATATAACAAAAAATACAAGGCCTGTTTGTTGGCTTTTGGATTTGCCACTTGTAAAGACATTAAATCTACGGCTTCATAAACAAACTATTGTGGTAAACGCTATTATTTATGTCTTTTAGACGCGAGTTCGATTCTCGCCATCTCCACCAGACGAGATTTTTTTAGAAAATAGAGATTCCAATCAAGGTTTTACTGCTAAAGTAAGCCTTTTTTGTTTATTTACTACAATGTTCAAAAAGACAGCTTCAAAGATTTTGGCCTTTTGAACATAATTAGCTTTTCTATAATACTTACCTGATTTTTGTAATATATTTATAAAAACTTCAAATTCCATAAGCCTATCTCTTTCAGAGATTTCTATATTATCTATTTCTTCCTTGATAGACTCAATTTGCATATCAAACTTTTTTCTTTCATTCTCATATACAGCTAATTCTTCTTTATCCTTTTTAAATTTCATATTATCCTTTATATATTGAGTTCTTTGTGAAGATACTTTATTGAGTCTTAGTGTAAGCCTATTTCTTTCTTCTCTATTACTTTGATTAAGTTCTTCTAATTGATTATTTATATATGAAACAAATTCTTGATAATCTGATTCATTGATTTTTAATGTATCAAGTTTCTTGATTATTTCTTTTTCTATTACATCAAACTTTATCTCTAAGTTAAGAAACTTAGATTTTTTATTAGCCATTCTATATCTAATCTGACTAGATTTAACAAAATCTCAATAAACTATTTTAGGATTATCCTTTTGTAATTTTTCTAATTTTTTCTTAAATCTACCAATAGGAGTAATGTAGCGAGTCATTGTATATCCATCTTCAACCTTTATTAAACCTTGAGGAATAGGAGTAATAGAATAGTATTCATCTTTTTGTTTTTTTTCTTGATATTGTTTATTCTTTTTATGGTATCTATCATAAAGAATTTGATGTTCAGTTTCTGTAATCATTGCCTCATAATAAGGATTAAGTTCTCTTTGGTCTATTATTTCATCTCAATGGAAATATAGTCCATAATAAAATTCATCCCTCCATACATTTCCAAGTCTCTTGAAAGAAACAGCATTCTTTTCTTTTTTAGTTTCCCTATAGAATCAATTACTATTTAGCCAATTAGCGATATAATCATCAGATTTATTTTCATATAATTTCATCTTAAAAGCTTTTTGCATAAGAGAAAAATATTCAGGATGTTTCATATAATATCCTGTCTCTTCATCCCTATAATATCCATATTTATATTTTCCAAGAGATTTTCCTTTGCTTGTTGTAGTCTTATTTCATCTAGTAATATCCTCTGAAAGTTTGTCTGAATATTGTTTACTAAATACAAACCATATACCCAACATCATTTTACCAGAAGCATTATTTTCAAAGTGAAAATTAGTGTATTTAAGGTCAATCATTCATTCATCCACTAAGTTTATCAATTCTCATCATTCTAATATATTTCTTGCTTGTCTATCAGGAGAATAGCTCAAAAGACCTTTTATTTTACCTGATTCTATTTGTTTTATCAGTTTTCTCCATTTAGGTCTAATTCAAGGCTCTTTTCAAGATTTCTGTTCTTTGATGATAAAAAGATTTCTAGTTTCTTTATATATTCTTCTACTATTAATATCTGTATCAGTATCTTCTTTTTTAATATCCAATTCCGTCTCAAAATCAGAAAAATCCTGAGGTTTTTCCTTGATTTTCAAACCATTATTTTTTGCATATTCTATACATTTTTTGATTTGGTCTGGAATAGACTGCACTTGCATTCCAGAACTTTCATCTGTAGACTTTCTACAGTAAATTACATATTCAATACCAGTCATTTATTTGGAAGAATAAATAAACTAACTAGTTTATAAGGTTTTATTAGGTTTTTACAAGTAAATATGTTCAAATATTTTATATACCATACTTAATTTATATACCCAATACATTATTATTGAACACATTAAAAAATAAAAAATAGGGCTTTCGCCCTATTCATCTTCTTCCAAATCAATTTCAGAGAATATTTGTATAAGTTTATACAAAGCTTCCCCAATGCTGGCTTTTTCTTCCATTGTACGATAGCTTTTACCTTGAGGTCTCTATCTGATTATAGAGTAGCTAAGTACAATTAAAACAAACCGTCCTAATCTGGTTATTAGATACTTGTATGCTATATATTTACTATTATTTATCAAATCTTTTTTTCTTAATAACCTTTCAAGAAGTTATCTTTCATCTATGAAATTGTAAATCATCAAATTTCCCAAAATTCTTATCATTAGCAACTTTTTCTAGGTCTTCTATATCTTCTTTTGTAAGATATTCTTTTACATTCATTTCATCAAAAACAAACCCATCTTTGAAACTTATATTTATATCAATTTTCTTATCATTTGTTCTTATTTGCTCTATAACATCTATTTCCTTTTCAGTCAAATCCAACACATAATCCTTAGGTTTTATTAGGTCTTCCCTATTATATAATTTTGCCAAAATATCATTAAGACTGATTGTAATATATGAAGGGAATCTATCTAAAGCCTTGTTAAATAGAAATTCATTTACAGTAGCTATTTCAACGTCATTAGGGAATATATAAATATTCACTTCATCCTTCACAAAAACCCTAAATATATAATACTCTAAAAAATGTAAATCCTGCTTATGTAGTTTTTTATTCTCATCTAATAAATACTTATATTGCAATCAGTCCATAACCCTATCTCTTAACTGCTTATCAGTACCTAAAGCTTTTAAGTCAGCTAATATAAGCATCAAAACAGCCTCTTTTATTGTATAATGTCAGGTTTTGCTAGGTTTTTGTTTTCATTTGCCATTTAGAGTGTCTATAATATCCTGATGTTTATCTAAAAAAGGATAGTATTGAAAATCAAAACTATCTCATCTTACAAAGACACTTACTATTTTCTTTAAAGGCTTTGGCATCTTATTATTCCATCTTCTTTATAAAAGAACTCATATTTAGGCTCATCTTTTCCAAAAATAACAAACAATCAATATTTATATTCATATGGAGCATTTTCCAAAAAACAATTTATTTTATCTATATCTTCTTTCTTTTCCTCTTTTGAAAAATTACTCCATTTAGTTTTTGTTTCTATAAAAACTAAGTTATTATCATTATTCAATCTTTGATGAATCAAAATATCTGGATATGGAGTAAGGAATCTTCAACATTCTTTAGGACTTCACATATTCCTATTATATTCACAATCAACATTATATCAAACAAAATACTTTTTCATATAACAAGCTAATTGACTACATATTGTCCTTTCATTTACTTCCATAGTAAACAATACTTTATCATTTTCATAAAGCTCATTTAGAGAGTTTGTAAGTCTTTCTATAACTATTGATTTATCCATAATTATTCTGATTTATAAAACAAATTCACCTCAATTCTTTCTTAACCATTCTTTATGGTTTTGATAATCTGGCATAAATCTCTCTACCATATCCCAGAATTTAGAAGAGTGATTTTTCTCTTTTATATGACAAAGCTCGTGAACAATAATATAATCTATTACAGATAATGGAGCCATAACTACCTTCCAATGAAAATTTAGTTTATTATCTTTTGTGCAAGACCCCCATCTATTATTTAATTCCTGAACAGATATATTTGTAGGCTCAAATCCGCATCTATTAGATAAGTTTTTCACTCTAGGAAGCACTTTATCATAAAACTGTGTCTTATACCAATCAAGGAATAATTCTCTTCATTCTACTAGATATTCCCTATTTAATTCAAACTTTCTATTTTTAAATCTTAACTTAAAATCTACCTCATCTACTATATCCAATTTATACATTCTACCAAGAAAATAGAAACCCTCTCAAGGAACTAATTCTTTGATAGAAGTAGATTTTTCTATATTTTTCTTTTCTTCTAACTTAGTATAAAGCCAAATTTGTTTTTTAAAGAAAAATTCCTCTATCTTTTGATGAGTTGCGTGTAAAGGAGCCTTTATCACTAAATCATTATTCCTCTCTATAGTAAGTGATATAGTCTTCCTTTCTGATTGTTCTATTTTATACGGCAATGTCATATAATAGACTTATATTTATTTAAAACGGTTTTCTGCTAAGACAAATAATCTTTTAATAAGTTCTTCTTTAAGCTCAATATTTGATATTTTTATTAACCTTGATGATTTAATAAAATCATTCAACTGTCTTTTTACCCTCTTTTGAGCTACATCATCATTTAAGAAATCTACAGTATCAAACTCTCTAATAAGTACTTCATAGACTTCAATCGTAAGTTCTATTACTTTACTAGTTTGCTCATCTGTAATTTTATTATCTTCAAATATAGTATTTTTAATTATATCATAGAAAGGCATTTGATTTGATTCTAATCAATCTATAGCTTCATCTCATCTACCAGCTTTTGCTTTTTCTAAGAACATCCTCAAATCTTCCACTAATTTATCCCAATTCTCCTTTTGCTCATCAATAATATCTTCCAATCTATCTGATAATGCCTTGTAAAATTCTGGGTCATCCTCAAAGTTCTCAGTTATATGATATCTAATAGCGTGCTCCATCTCAGAAGCTTTTGATTTATTTGAATGCTGTCAATTAAGAAATTCATCAAAATCTCTATCCATAATAGATATAGGAGGTATATGAGGATTTATTCATTTACTAGTAACATACTTATCAATAAGGGCTTTTACTTTATTCCCTGTCCCTAATATATTTAATTGTCTATCTCTATACCTATTTCTAGCTGAGAATAATATAAATCCAAATGTTTTAAAATCATTTATATATTTCAATACTGCTTTATCAGGACTTACTATATCTATACTCTTTGAAAGCTGTTTATATGCTACTGTAAATTTAGCCCTAATAGCAACATCTTCTAATAAATCTATACACAAATCTATATCTTCATTAGTAGAAAACTGTTTAATATCATTCTCTTTGAATATTTGCACTACTTTTCTATATCTTTCTTCTAACTTAGGTATTTCATCTTCTAAGTTTATCAAAGCACCCTCTATATCTGTATCTGAAAATATTTCTAATGCTTCTTTTAAATGATTTCCTACACCAAAATAATCCACCAAATACCCACAATTCTTACCACTTGCCGTTCTATTTACCCTAGCAATTGTTTGAAGTAAGTTATGCTCCACCAATTTTCTATCCAAAAATAATACTTGTTCTATAGGAGCATCAAATCAAGTAAGAAGCATATCTTTTACTATAATCATTCACAAACTACTTTGTTTATTTGAATCATCATTTCTAAACGGCTTCTTAAAATCTTCAATCTGTTTCTTATGTACTTGTGAATCCGTATATTGCTTATATTTCTCTTCATCATTATGAGAACCTGAGATAATTACTGCAGTTTCTAATTCTTTTAGCATATCTATATCTATCAAATCAGCATTAGAAAAAGTAGAGATTCACTTTTCTAAATTTTCTATTTCTTCCTTAATAGCTTTATCTAATTTTTCTTTATAAATTATAGCTGATTTTCTACTATTTACTACTACCTGAGCTTTAAATCCATTTACAAAAATTTTCTCTATATAATAATGCACCATATCCCTAGCCTTCTCTTCTATAATTTCAGGAGCATCTAAATAATTTTGTTTATTTCAATATTTTTTCAATATAGCTTGTTTCTCCTCATCAGTATAGTCACTAAATACATCCAAAAATTCTCTATCCATAGCCTGTTTATCTTTGATAGCATCATTTGAAGTTCTACCTTCATATATTATCTGTACAGTTGCTCAATCAGCCACAGCTTGTTCTATAGTATAAGTATCTATATATTCTCCAAATATTTCGTGAGACTTCTTTCTATTCTGCCCTGTAATGATAGGAGTACCTGTAAACCCAATTTTAACTGCATTAGGCAAAGCATTAGATAAATTAGCTCCCAATGTTCCAGCGTGACTTCTATGAGCTTCATCTATAAGTAATAATATCTTTTCACTATCATTTAATTCTGGTAAGAGCTTCATCTCTTTTACATAAGCTTCCTTATCCATTTCATCCCTTTCTTGAAACTTATGTATCATAGCATTTACTATATTTGAAGTATCACTAGATATTTCTTTCTGAATATTTTTTATATTATTTCTTTGAGTTTCTTTTGGATAAATAGTCTCTCATATGGTTTTTGCTGTTTCTCCTATTTGCCTTTGAAGGTCTGTTCTGTCAGTTAAAAATATTATCTTAAATTCTCTCCCCTCTTCTGTTTTCCTAAATTTTCTAATCAAGAAAATCATAGTAAGAGATTTACCACTACCTTGAGTATGTCGTATAATACCACCTTTTTTTTGTGGAGAAAGTGATTTATCAGTAAGCTTCTTTAGAGCCTTATTTACTGCTCTATATTGTTGATATCTACATATTATCTTTATCTTTTTACCTTTATCATCAGTATTAAATACTATAAAATTACTCATAATATCTAGTAAATTTTCTTTCTTCAACATACCTTCAATAAGTATTTGTTGAGCTGTTACTGTTTCACTATCTTGTTCTATATGTATATTTGAAAGACTAGAAGGATACGGGTCTTTCCACTCCAAGAAATGCTGAGCTCTAGCCCTAATAGTTCCCACTCTTGCTTCTTGTCTTGTAGAAGCTATCACAAATTGATTAAAATAGAACAGCTTTTCATTTCCTTCATTTTGTTCAGCTCATCTATCATTTTGATATCTTTTAAGCTGAGTGATTGCCTCTTCCATAGGTTCAGAAACCACTGGAGATTTACATTCTACAACTCATATTGGCAAACCATTTATAAATAAAGTTATGTCTGGGACTATATGTTTTTCAGTACCTGGTATATTTACCTTAAACTGACTAATAGCAGTAAAGGTATTATTTTCAGGATTAGCATAATCTACAATCTTTACAGTAGGACTTTTTTCCTTAGTCTTTCTATTTTCATCTACATTAGTTCCATTCAATAGAAAATCTGTAGCTTCCTCATTAGCCTCAAACATATTATTCTTATTGATTTTTTTTAATTGATGAAAAACATCATCTATTTGGTCTTGTTCCAAAAAAGGATTTATCTTTTTCAAAGCCTTTTTAAATATATCCCCTACTAAAATCTCTTTGAAGCTTTGCCTAAAAGTACTAGAAGGATTTTCTCTAGTTCACTCTACAATATCCCAACCTAGTTGTTTTAGTTGTTCTAAGAATGGTTTTTCTACATATAAGTCCTCATTGTAATGAGCCATAATTTTATAGATTATATTTATAAATTATTTTATAGATTTTTCTTCAAACGCCATTAAGGATAATAATATACCATTAAACAACCATTTTATCTCTCACATATCTTTAGCAATACCATCTATTTTATCATCAGATATATGTTGATACACATTACCATAATCTAGTACCTCTGGATATTTAAACACTGTATTATCAGTATCATCATTAGCATTACCAATAAACTTCAATTCAAAATATTTAATTACAATTTTTTCAACTTCTTTTATTGTTTTTAATAAATCTTTTCATTGTTCAATAGCAAAACTTTCAAGCACATCATCACTCTCTAAACTGTTGAAATAATTATCAATGTCTATCTTTTTTGAATTATATAGTTTCTCCACTTCTTGAAACAAATCTGATATATTATGTTTTTTAATTTGCTTAGTATAGTCTCAATGAAAATGCTTATATAAAATTTTTAAATATAACTCTATTGAATGCTTAAGATTATATACCAAAGAAAAATATATCCCTTTTATTTTATTCTTTTGTTTATCATCACATCAATTATAAAATTCTACTGAAGAAATTACCATATTAGCATATGAATTAGCAAATTTATACCACTCTGTCTCTTTATTTGCCATATATTAAATTTTTAGTATCTAAAACTTCACTCTCACCTTCCCAGTCAATAAATCATTCATCAATCACTTCTTCATCTTTACTAATTTCTCTTTATACTCTTCTTCTTTATTTATCTTATTATCAGCTTCCACAAGTATTTCTACTATCTTTTCTTGTTCTTTCATTTCTGGTATTTTTAAACTTAAGTTATGTAGCCTGCTTCATTTAATTCACTCAACAGTAGAACCAGCACTTTCATTTTTCAATAACTTCACAAAATAATGTGACACAAAACTATACTTTAGAAAATAGTTATTTAATTTATTATTTTTTCATCTAAATTTAATAATTCTTTGAGCTAATGCTATTTTTTCATTATCAACATTTGCAACTTCTCACATTGGAGCTTCTGTTGTGAATAGAACATCTCAAATTTTGGGCAACCCTCTGCTCATTACAATATCATAATCACTTTCTTTTATAAACTCCTGAGATAAGTTATAATCAATAATTCATCATTTAATATTTCTAGCTGTCACTAAGAACCTTCCTTCTTCAACTTTTTCAGGAGTCTTTCATCTATAATCAACATAATCCGTAACCATAAAAACTAGTTTAATCTTCCAACTCTCAGGAATTTCACCCAACTCACTATCCTTAAACTTTGTATGAGGTTTACCAGTAGTCACATCTATCCCTTTGGTAAACAAATCTTCCATCAATCCAGCCTTTATCTTCTTGTATTTTTCTATCAGCTTATCAGTTTTCTCTATATCTTCATCTATCGTAGTAAGTATCTCAGCTATTTTTTCTTGTTCTTTTAGGTCTTTAGGAACTAAAATATATATCTTTTTTATATCATTTGATGATAAGTGCAAAACAGTAGTTCCAGTGGTCATTTCTTCTATTTTTTTAATTTCTTCTTTCAAATGGAAAAAAAGATAATCTTGAAAAATAATATTTCATTTTGAAACAACCTTACAAACTCTTTGATTTAATAATGCATCAACATTATCCCATTTAATAGTATAAAAGTTTCAATCCATTCAAACCAATAAATCTCATTTTTTAATAATATACTGATTAGGGTACTTTCAATCATAATAAGTAGAAATAGAACTATCTTGTAAGTCCCTTATCCTAATAAGGGGTAATCAGTTTCAATCTTCATTAAAACAATCAGACTTAAATGCATATCAATTTAATATGTTAATATTATTGTCTAAGTTTACTTGCTGCCACCCTTCTGGAATTTTTATATCTTGTATACTACTCATATCCTAGTTCAGTTAAGAAATAAGATAGTTTTTTGCTAGTTTCATCTCTATCCTTCTCTATCTCTTTCACTGACACCGCATATTTATCCCATAAGTTTTCAAAGAAAGCTATAAGCTTTTGTTTCTCTCTTTTCAAATCTCTTTCCAAATAAGAAAATAGCAACTCTTTCCATTGTATTTTAACAAGTTCTTTCACTTGTTCAGAACTACAAGCGTTTCTCCACTCATCCACCTTTTCTACCAATTCTTGTTTGATTATCTTTATTTGCTTATCTATCTCCTTAATTTCTGCTTTATATTCTTTGGGTACCTTATACTCTTCTTCATTATTTTCCGCCTCCACTTGTTCTTCTTCTATCTTCGCATTTATTTCATCCTTCTTTGATTCTTCCAATTCTAGTTTTTCTTTAATATCTACAAAATGCTCATTTATAATAATTTTTTCATCTATCAATGTATTTACAAAACCAAGTGATTTAACAGTTTTAAAATCAAATTTTAAATCATTCCACCAATTTACAAATATACCTGCAAGTTGATGTTCATCAAACAAATCTAAATCTACCAAATCTTTTTTGATTTTATTCAAATATTGCTTTCTAAAAGCATACAATCATAGACCATTATCCATTTTTTGTAAATCTCCTCGCATTGTTTCATAAAACAACTCTAACTTAGATTTTATTTCATTTTCTTTTGTTTGTACTCATTTATCTTCTTCTATTTTCTTACTTATTCACTCTTTTTCCTCTATTTCATCATTAAACTTATAAAATTCATCAGTTTTATCTGATAATAAAGAATCTAAATTAAAATTTATTTTACTCAAAAAAAATTTTTTAGCTTCTACTTCATCCTTTGGTATTCATCCTTGCAAATGAGCTCTTACATTTTGTGGGTCTATTTCTGGAGAATTATCTACATATCTTCTAATATTCAGATTAAATTCTTCAGCTTCAAATTCTGAATAATCTACTATCTTTGAATATTTATCTAATTCTATTTTCTCTTTGTATACTACAGTTATTTTTTCTATATCTTCTTGCCTTAATCTATTTTGATTTTTACCTTCTGCATATTCTCTATCTGCATTGACAACTATTACCTTTCACTTCATTTCAGTAGCTTTATTTTTATTTACTACCAATACACAAGCAGGTATTCCTGTCCCATAAAACAATCCACTAGGCAATCCAATTACAGCTTCCAATAAGTTATTTTCTAATAAATATTTTCTATATTCTTTTTCAGGTCATCATCTAAACAGCACCCCGTGAGGAAGTACAGAAGCAACTTTCCCTTTCTCTTTCAAGCTTGCTACCATATGCTGAAAAAACATAAAATCAGCTTTTGATTTTTCTGGCATCATTACCTGGAATCTTTCTTTATGGTCTAAGTTAGCTTCTTTATAATCCTGTGAAAAGGGTGGATTAGCCAATATTTTATCAAAATGCTTTATTTCTCATCAATCCTTATGTAAAGGATTTTCTAAAGTATCATCATTTTGTATATCTTGATTGGTCACTCAGTGAAGTATCATATTCATCTTACAAATAGCCCAAGTAGTACCATTACTTTCTTGTCAGTTTAGTGATATATTTGTAGAATCTTCTTGTTCTTGTACATATTCCTTAGATTGTATAAGAAAACCCCCACTTCATACAGTAGGGTCATAAATAGTCTCTCAAGCCTTAGGCTCCACTATTTGAACCAACAACCTAACTACTTCAGCTGGCGTGTAGAACTCTCAACCTTTCTTTCCTGCACTATCAGCAAAGAATTTAATAAGATATTCATAAGCCGCTCAAAGCAAATCAGGAAATTCAAAATCATCATTTCTTAATCTTACCCTATTGAAATGAACTAAGAACTCTCCTAATTTTTTATCTCACACCTTAGTCTTTCCTTTTTTTACGTTAAAATCTATATGAGCAAGCACTCCATCTAAAGAAGCATTAGCTTCTTCCAATGCGTGCAATGCTTTATTTAATTCACTACCTATATCTATTTTAAGGTCTTTTATATACCCCCATCTAGCTTTCTCAGGTACATAAAAATTAAAATACTTAGCATCATCTTCAGTCTGAAGCTTTGCATCTTGCTCAGATAATCATTGCTTTATATACTTATCATATGTCTTTTCATATTCTGCTTCAAATTCATCTGATAGTCTTTTAATAAAAAGAATACCAAAAATAAATTCTTTAAATTCAGAAGCATCCATCTTACCTCTCAAAATATCAGCACTTTCAAATAGATGACTTTCTAGTTGTCTTAATGTAAGCTTAGACATATTCTTTTTATTTTAAACAAATAAATTTTCCAAAACAAACCCATTTAATAGGAATCTTGAAAATCTCATATGTTTTTTTATACGTTTATTAAGAAAGATTTCAAACACAATAAAAACATTTTATAAAACATTTTGAAAACTCTTCATATTATAATATTCCTTCACGGATTTATATAATCTATTCTCTATGTTACTTATATACTTCTGTATTCTTTCTATGTCATCCAATCCAGATATTAAAGCTCATACATCATATTCAGGTTGATTACTTGTAAACCATACTGCATATTTTTCTACATTACCTTTCCATATTTTGTATTCTTTTTGATACTCTACCATTTCCTTATCATACCTTATTTTATCTTCCTCATCATATAAATTAGGAATAACTAATGTAGGAGGCTCTGGCATATGAGGTCTATTTTTAACACCATATTCTTCTTCAACCTTTTTTCTTTGTTCTTCAAATAGTTGATTATTTAAACAAGCATACATTACCTTTTCTCCTCTTTTCAATAAAAGAATATAAAAAACAATACTATCCACCAATCTTTCCTCTAAGCATCATACAGGAAGATATTTTTCATAAGAAACCTGTCTAATTTCTTCATAAAGTTCCTTTTCTTCCTTTAAAAACACAAAAGAACTAGTTAATCAATGCTTTATAGCATTTTTAGAAACAATTTCTTTTCATTCTTGAGTTTTTACTCATCATTTTAAGGCATTTACCTTATTAGCCTCAATTTGCTTAAGTGATGTTGTTTTTTCCATAGTTATATACTTAATAAATAAAATACTATCTGTTCATATCTCAGCAAGTTAATAATAGAAAAAATCTAAGAAGCCTATCAAAACTTCTTAAATTCATACAAAACCTTTTGATTTTCAGTCAATCTTTCTTCTATATTACTTTCAGGAGAAAGTTCCTTAGAATACCAATGCAATAATCCAACAACAAAAGAAAGCCTTGCCTTACCTAAGAAATCATAAATATGTTCAAAATCCTCCCTAACAAGTCCACCAAAAAATTATCAAAAACTATCAAAGCAATTCCAGGCTAGCTTGGAATTTTTTTTGTTTAAAAAATTAATTCTACATTAAATAGTTAAAGTTTCTATTTGAATATATTTTTTTAGATAAAAACTTGTTAGGAGTTTTAAATCACAATACTTTCATTGGTATATGATTAAGGTTTTTTATGGTTTTATCAAGCTCTTTCTGAGAAGTTTTTTAATATTATTTTTTTGGGAAAATTTTTTTATAATTTTTATTTCAAGGATCTACTTGCGCTAATGCAAGCGAGAAATTTTAGTCAAAAGTTTATAGTATCTTTTAATTTAGTTAGGGAATGAAGAAATCTAACTATATTTATTTGGTGGTGCTTTTTGAATGATAATTAACCCATGAAACTTATAGATTGATTTTAGAAAAATTATTCTTATT
>Ga0265293_10008243_pt1 | contig 15543 bp, 24 predicted proteins | sample Munlanlewell138R_FD_192505 | JGI IMG/M metagenome (GOLD analysis project Ga0265293, IMG submission 192505) | Leachate microbial communities from a municipal landfill in Southern Ontario, Canada - Leachate well 138R | ecosystem: Engineered > Solid waste > Landfill > Unclassified | place: Canada...
ATCTCCCTCTTCTAAAATTAAAAAAACGGCTATAGTCGTTTTAAACCTTTTATTCATTATATGCCCCCTTTAAAAATTATTTAATAGATTATATTTGTTATTGTTCTATTATATCATACTTTTTAACTAGTACAATTAAAGATATTCCTTTTAGCTTATTATTATAACATTTTTTAATATGTTTAAAAGTATAATTAAGTTTTATAAATAATAAAAAAATCGCTTAAGCTATAAACTCAAGCAATCTTTATATCATCAATTTATATTTCTATTCTAAGAATCCTTTATAGTGTCTACTTACCATTTGACCTTCAACATTTTTAAGCATTTCCAATGCAACACTTACTACAATTAGTACTGATGTTCCACCAAAGCCAATTGCTAAGTCTTTCATCCCTGCTTGTACAAATACTGGAAGTATTGCCACTGATGCAAGGAAGAATCCTCCTGCCCATGTAATACTTGAAAGTACCTTTTGAATGTATTCCGCCGTTGGTTTACCGGCTCTAATTCCTGGTATAAACCCGCCATTCTTTTTAAGCTGATTCGACATTTCTACCGGATTAACCATAAACATTGTATATACAAATGTAAACATTATAATTAATGCTGTATATATTAGTGCATAAATTGCTATATACCCAATGTGTTCTGATCTGCCAGAACATATTTCTGCTATTACTTTCCAAAATCCCGTTGCATTCCCCTTAGATGCTATCTCAATTACAGTACTTGGGAGTACCATAAATGACATTGCAAAGATGATTGGCATTACTCCCGCCATTGCAACCTTAATTGGAATGTGTGTGTTCTGTCCACCAAACATTTTTCTTCCAACAACTCTTTTCGCATAGTTAACTGGTATTTTTCTTTCTGCTTGTTGAACGAGTACGACTCCCGCAACTACAATTATCATTGCTATTACAAGTGCTGCTATGATTGTTGCCTTAATAGGTGATAATTTAGCATATGAGTACAATGCTGTTGCTGCACCTGGTGCACTTGACACAATTCCTGTAAATATGATTATAGATATACCATTTCCTATTCCATTTTCTGTTATCTTATCTGCAAGCCACATCAGAATTGATGTTCCTGCAGTTAGTGATATTACAAACAATGCCATTCCTAAAATTTTTCCTGTCCCTATTGTAAGAGGTGCAAGCAAATAGTTTTTATACATAAAGTATAACCCTACTGATTCAACTATCGCAAATGCAATAGTTAAATATTTAGTGTATTTTTCTAATGTCTTTTTACCTGTTTCTCCTTCTTTAGCAAGTCTTTCCAAACTAGGTATAACAACTTGTAATAAATTAAGCACTATGGATGCTGTAATATATGGTGAAATTGTCATTGCAAATATTGAAAACCTTTTAAATGCTCCACCAGCAATTATATTAATTGTGTTAAGCACTCCACTTGCGGCTCCTCCAATTGCTTCATTGAATGCAAGTTTGTTTATTCCTGGAACAACTATGTATGTTCCAATACGATATAGTATTACTATAAGTAATGTGTATACTATTTTTTTTCTTAAATCTTTCAGTGAAAATATATCTTTTAGTGTTTTAAACATATTATTTCACCTCTATCTTTCCTCCTGCAGCTTCAATTTTTTCTTTAGCAGCCGCAGAGATTTTTTTTGCCTCTACTGTTAGTTTCTTAGTTAAATTTCCATTACCAAGAACCTTAAGCCCATCTAATTCTTTTCTGATAACTCCTTCGCTAAGTAAAAATTTAGCGTTTATAACTGTGTCATTATCATATTTTTCTAGGTCTGAAACATTAATTATTGCATATTCTTTACTAAATATGTTATTAAATCCTCTTTTAGGAAGTCTTCTAACAAGTGGGGTTTGACCACCTTCAAATCCTCTTCTTATTGTTCCACCTGATCTTGCTTTTTGTCCTTTATGTCCTTTACCAGCTGTTTTACCAAGTCCAGAACTCATTCCTCTACCTTTTCTTTTAGAAGTAGTTTTTGCACCATATGCTGGTCCTAATTCATGTATTTTCATTTAGGTTTTCCTCCTCTCTAAAACATTTTATTTGTATAATTCTTCTGTTTTTTTGCCTCTCATTCTTGCAACTTCTTCTGGTGATCTCATTTCTTTTAATGCTTTCATTGTTGCAAGTACAACATTTCTTACATTACGAGAACCTAATGTTTTAGCTGTAATATCTTTAACTCCTGCAAGTTCTAATACTGGTCTTACTGCACCACCTGCGATAACTCCTGTACCTTCAACTGCTGGTTTTATTATTACTTTAGACGACCCAAAATTTGTTGTATATTCATGAGGTAATGTTCCATTTACAACAGGTACTTTAATTAAATTTCTTTTAGCTTCTTCTGTTGCTTTTTTAATTGCTTCTGGCACTTCTGATGCTTTTCCAGAACCAACTCCAACATGACCATTCTCATCTCCTACCACAACAAGTACGCTAAAACGGAATGTTCTTCCACCTTTTACAACTTTTGCAACACGGCCCACATAAACAACTTTTTCTTTTAATTCTTGTTTTGCTTCTACCATTTTTTTCTCCTCTCCACTAGAATTTAAGTCCTGCCTCTCTTGCAGCTTCTGCAAGGGCTTTTACTTTACCATGATATATATATCCATTTCTATCAAATACAACGTTATCAATTTTCTTTTCTAGTGCATTTTTAGCAATTAAAGTTCCTACTTCTTTTGCTGCTGCAATACTTGAAGCTTTAGTTTTAACTTCTTTTTTTAAAGTAGACGTTTCTACTAAAGTTACTCCATTTTCATCATCAATAACTTGTGCATATATATTGTTTAAACTTTTATAAACGCTAAGTCTTGGTCTTTCGGGAGTTCCTTTTATAACAGCCCTAACTCTTTTTTGTCTAGTTACTCTTTTTGCTTCTTTATTTTTTTTGCTTATCATAGTTTTTTTACCTCCTTTGCACCTATGGTTTATTTCTTCGCTCCGGCTTTTCCTTCTTTTCTAAGAATTCTTTCACCTTCATATTTTATTCCTTTACCTTTATATGGCTCAGGTGGTCTTTTTGCTCTTATATCAGCTGCTACTTGACCTACTTTTTGATTATCAATTCCCTTAACGAGAATTGTTACTTGATCGGGTACTTCTGTTTTTACATCTTCAGTATCTTCAAATTCAACTGGATGTGAATATCCTATAGTTAAAACAAGTTTGTTTCCTTGTTTAGCTGCTCTATACCCAACTCCTTTTATTTCTAATTTTTTTTCATAACCTTCTGTAACCCCAGTAATCATGTTTGCAACAAGACTACGAGTTAGCCCATGAAGTGCTTTATATTTATCAGATTCTCTTTCAACTTTTAATAATGAATCTTCTACTATTATTTTCATATGACTATCCACTACTCTTGAAAGTGTACCTTTTGGTCCTTTAATAGTTACTTCTGCTCCATTAATTATTACTTCTACTCCTTGAGGAACAGTAATAGGTGTTAATCCAATTCTAGACATTCTACTTCATTCCTCCTTACCATACATATGCCATTACTTCTCCACCCATATTAAGGTTTCTTGCTTCTTTATCAGTTACAATTCCTTTAGATGTTGAAATAATTGCTATACCTAAACCGTTTAATACTCTTGGAAGTTCTGAAACTTCTGCGTATATTCTTAGTCCAGGTTTACTAATTCTCTTTAACCCTTGAATAACAGGTTTATTATTATCATATTTTAATGCGATTCTTATTGTTTTATGGATTCCATTTTCTTCGATTTCAAACGAAGAAACATATCCTTCTTTAACAAGAATGTTTGCTATTTCATTTTTAACTTTTGAATAAGGTACATCAACAGATTGATGTTTTTGCTTATTTGCATTTCTTATTCTTGTTAACATATCTGCAATAGAGTCTGTTACATTTACGTTCATTCTCTGTTACCTCCTTTTCCCTATATTACCAGCTTGCTTTCTTCACACCTGGTATTTCTCCGTTATATGCTAATTTCCTAAAGCAAAGACGACAGATACCGTATTTTCTCATATATGAATGCGGTCTCCCACATAGTTTACATCTATTATAATATCTTGTCGAAAACTTCGGTGTTCGTTGTTGCTTAGCAATCATTGATTTTTTCGCCATGCTTTTACCTCCTAGTTCTTTGCAAATGGCAGACCAAGCATTTCTAGTAACGCTTGCGCTTCTTCATCTGATTTAGCAGAAGTTACGAATATTATATCCATACCTCTAGCTTTATCTACTTTATCATATTCAATTTCTGGGAATATCATTTGCTCTTTAATCCCCATTGCATAGTTGCCTCTTCCATCAAAAGATTTATCTGAAACTCCTCTAAAATCTCTTACTCTTGGAAGTGCAACATTGAAAAATCTTGTTGCAAAGTCATACATTTTGTGTCCTCTAAGTGTTACTTTACATCCTATATTCATACCTTCTCTTAACTTAAATGCTGCAACCGACTTTTTAGCTTTGGTAGGAACTGGTTTTTGTCCTGTAATTATTTCTAAATCTTTCATAGCAACTTCAAGTGCCTTTGAGCTTTCTTTAACATCAGAAACTCCCATATTTATAACTATTTTTTCAAGTTTAGGTGCTTGCATTACAGACTTATACTCAAACTTTTTTTTCATTGCTGGTACGACTTCTTTTTTGTATCTCTCTTTAAGATTCATTATTGGTTTTCCTCCCCTCATTTTGCTATTTTATTGTTTCTTTACATTTTCTGCAAAATCTAGATTTTTTTCCATCATCTGAAATTTTAATACCTACTTTAACTCCTCTTTCACATTTTGGACAATAGAAGTTAACTTTAGATACGTGAATTGGTCCTTCACTTTTTATAATCCCCGACTCTTGACCTTGCTTTTTAGGTTTTACGTGTCTTGTTCTTATATTCATTCCTTCTACGATTACTTTATTTTCTCTTCTTAATACTGATAATACTTTACCTTTTTTTCTCTCTTCTTTGTTTTTAACGTTAAGTATAACTGTATCTCCTTCTCTAAGTTTAATCTTTGCTGTATTTATAACATCTTTTTTCAATTCTTGTCACCTCCACATATTATAGTACTTCTGGCGCTAGAGAAATGATTTTCATATAACCCTTTTCTCTAAGTTCTCTCGCAACAGGCCCAAAAATACGAGTACCTCTTGGAGTTTTATCATCTTTTATTATAACTGCTGCATTTTCATCAAAACGAATGTACGATCCGTCATCTCTTTTTAGTCCTCTTTTTGTGCGAACTAAAACAGCTTTTACTACATCTCCTTTTTTAACAACGCCCCCTGGTATTGCTTTTTTAACAGAAGCAACGATAATATCTCCTACGTTTCCCCATTTTCTATGAGATCCACCTAAAACTCTAATGCACATAATTTCTTTTGCACCTGTATTATCTGCTACTTTAACTACTGATTGTTGTTGTATCATAGCGCGTTCTTCCTCCTCTCAAATTACTTAGCCTTTTCAACGATTCTAACTATTCTAAATCTTTTATCTTTACTTAACGGTCTTGTTTCCATTATTTCAACTGTATCTCCAATACCGCATTCATTGTTTTCATCGTGTGCTTTTATTTTTAATGTTTCTTTTTGAATTTTTTTATAAAGCGGATGTTTAAACTTAGTGTCGATTCTTACAACTATTGTCTTATCCATTTTATCTGATACTACTTTACCTATTTTTATTTTTCTAGTATTTCTTTCCACTAAACTTTACCTCCTATTCTTTATTTCCCATCTCAAGAATTGTCATAGCTGTATTCACTCTTGCAATGCTTTTCTTGGTTTCTTTAATCTTATTAGGATTATCTAATCCATTCATTGCAAGTCCAAATCTTAATTTAAATAGCTCCTTCTTCAATTCTTTTAATTCATTTTGTAATTCTTCTTTTTTCATTTTGTTATATTTTTCCATGTTCTTATTCATTAGCAGTACCTCCCGCTTCTTCTCTTGTTACGATTTTACATCTTAGAGGAAGTTTGTGAATAGCTTTTCTTAATGCTTCTTTTGCTTCTTCTTCTGGAAGACCTGAAAGTTCAAATAATATTCTGCCTTTCTTAACAGGTGCTACGAAATATTCTGGATTTCCTTTTCCTGAACCCATACGAGTTTCTGCTGCTTTTTTAGTTATTGGTTTATCCGGGAATATTTTTATCCACATCTTACCAAACTTTTTAGTATGTCTTGTTATTGTTACCCTGGCTGATTCAATTTGGTTTCCAGTTATCCAAGCTGGTTCTAAAGCTTGAATTCCGTATTCTCCATAAGTAAGAGTTGTTCCACGTGTTGCGCTACCCTTGCCTATTCTCTTTTGCACTTTTCTATATTTACTTCTTTTTGGTGATAACATTTTATTTACCTCCTTTTGATTCTTTTTTAGCAGGTAAAACTTCACCTTTATATATCCAAACTTTTACTCCTAATATTCCATATGTAGTTTTTGCTTCTGCAAATCCATAATCAATATCTGCTCTTAAAGTTTGTAGTGGTATTGTTCCTTCACTATATGCTTCACTTCTTGCAATTTCCGCTCCACCTAAACGCCCAGAAACTTGTGTTTTAATACCTAGAGCTCCTGCTCTCATTGTTCTTGCCATACTTTGTTTCATAGCTCTTCTAAACGAGATTCTTTTTTCAAGTTGTGTAGCAATATTTTCTGCTACAAGCTTCGCATCTGTATCGATATTTTTTATTTCTACAATGTTAATAGATATGCTTTTACCCGTCATCTTGTCTAATTTTATTTTTAATTCTTCTATTGCTGCTCCACCTTTTCCTATAATCATTCCTGGTTTTGCAGTATATATGTGTACTTTAATTTTTTCATTTTTTCTTTCAATATCAATCTTTGATATCCCAGCTGGTTTTAAAAGTTTATTAAGATATGTACGAATCTTGTTATCTTCTACTAAACAATCTGCAAAGTCTTTTTTATTTGCATACCATTTCGAAGACCAATCATTTATAACTCCAACTCTTAATCCTTTAGGACTAACTTTTTGACCCATTTTTTTCCCTCCTTTTTAGTTTGCCTCTTTCAATACAATTGATATATGGCTTGTTCTTTTACGAATTCTATTAGCACTACCTTTTGCCCTTGGCATAATTCTTTTTAATGTAGGCCCTTGATTAGCATAAGCTTCTGCAACATATAGTTTTGTTTCATCCATATTATGATTGTTTGTTGCATTTGCAATAGCTGATCTTAATAGCTTACCAACCATTGGAGCTGCAGCTTTATTTGTATATTTTAAAATAACGTCTGCTTCTTTTGCTGGTTTTCCTTTAATTAGGTCAATTACTATTTTAACTTTTCTGCTACTTATTCTAGCGTATTTAAGTTCTGCTCTTGCTTCCATTTAAAGCTCCTCCTTTTATCTTTTTAACTTACTTTTTTTATCTCCTGCATGACCTCTAAATAGTCTTGTTGGAGCAAATTCTCCTAATTTGTGTCCTACCATTTCCTCACTAATAAATATTGGAACATGTTTTCTTCCATCATGTACTGCAATTGTGTGTCCAATCATTTGAGGATATATAGTAGAAGATCTTGACCAAGTTTTTAAAGCAACTTTTTTGTTTTCTTCATTCATCTTTTCTATTCTTTCTAAAAGTTTCTTTTCTACAAAAGGTCCTTTTTTAAGCGATCTTGACATAGACTTTACCTCCCAATCTATTATTTTTGATTTCTTCTTTTAACTATGAACTTATCTGTTCTATGCTTTTTCTTACGAGTTTTGTATCCAAGTGTTGGTTTACCCCAAGGAGTTACAGGTCCTGGTCTACCGATTGGTGCCTTACCTTCTCCACCACCATGAGGGTGATCAACTGGATTCATCGCACTACCTCTAACAGTAGGTCTTATTCCCATGTGTCTTTTTCTTCCAGCTTTTCCTATTACTACGTTAGAATGATCAGTGTTTCCAACTTTTCCTATTGTAGCTTTACATTCTACTGGTATAAGTCTCATTTCTCCTGAAGGCATTCTAATATGTGAATATTTACCTTCTTTAGCCATAAGTTGAGCTCCCGAACCTGCCGTTCTTACAAGTTGTGCTCCTTTACCAATTATCATTTCTATATTATGGATTATTGTTCCAACTGGAATCGATTTAATTGGCATACAGTTCCCTGGTTTAATATCTGCAGTTTCTGCTGATATTACCTTATGTCCATCTGTAAGTCCTATTGGAGCAATTATGTACGCTTTATCTCCATCTTCATATTCAATTAATGCTATGTTAGCACTTCTATTTGGATCGTATTCGATACCAATTACTGTTGCTACCATATCAGTTTTATTTCTTTTAAAATCAATTTTTCTGTATTTTCTTTTAGCTCCACCGCCTTGATGTCTAACTGTTATTTTACCAGATACATTTCTTCCAGCATTTTTCTTTATTTTTGATAATAAAGTTTTTTCTGGCTCTGTTTTCGTAATTTCCTCATTAGTTAGAACTGTCATCTGTCTTCTAGATGGAGTAACTGGTTTAAATGATTTAATTCCCACTTTTATTTCCTCCTTAATTATTTGTTATCCTAGTTTAATCTAGATAATTAATCAATTTAGCCAATGATGCTTTTTCTTGTTTTTTGCACTATTTTTTTAGCTTAATCGATTCTATATATTTTATAGCTATTATCTCTCCACTATCTAATTTAATAAAATTGTCATCTACATCTATTAAAGTTACTTTATAAATATCTTTAATTTTTGATTCAATAACACTCTTACATATAGTTAGTCTCTTTTATTAGTTTGCAAATGCCGAATTTATTTCCTCTATTTCTGTTTTATATTTCTTAGAAGTTGATACTACTTTTCCTCCCTTAGTCATGTATTTTTCTTCTGATGGATTAGTATCTATTTGAACAATTGCTTTTTTCCATGCCTTAGTCTTTCCTTGGTGTGCTCCTACTCTTTTCATTTTTCCTTCGTATCTCATTGTATTTACTTTTAGTACTTTAACTGAAAATAATTTTTCAACTGCATCTTTTATTTCTATCTTTGTAGCATCTACTGATACTTCAAAAGTATATTTACCTTGTGCCATTGCTTCATAACTTTTTTCAGTTATTATTGGTCTTATAATTATATCTTCTGCGAATTTAGTCATTATGCATACACCTCCTCTAGGCTCTTAATAGCTTGAGAATCAATTACTAGTTTTTCATAATTTAATAAGTCGTATATGTTGATTGTATTTACTAGTGTTGTCTTTACATTCTCAAGGTTTCTGCTTGATGCTTGAACATTTACATTTTTCTCATTTAACATTACTAATGCTTTATTCGTTATCTTTAAGTTTTTCAAAACTTTAACTATTTCTGCGGTTTTGATTTCTTTTAAATCTATTTTATCTACAACAATTAAATCGCCATTCGAAAATTTTGTTGTAAGTACAGATTTAATTGCAAGAGCCCTTACCTTCTTTGGAAGTTTATATCTATACGATCTTGGTTTAGGTCCAAAGGCTATACCACCTTTTACCCAAATTGGTGAGCGTATACTTCCATGTCTTGCTCTTCCTGTTCCTTTTTGTCTCCATGGTTTTTTACCACCACCACGAACTTCAGCTCTTGTTTTTGTACTTTGTGTTCCTTGTCTTTGATTAGCTAAATAGTTTACTAATGCTTCATGAACTACAACATCATTTACTTCTATTCCAAAAACTGATTCACTTAATTCTATTTCAGATACTTTTTTGCCTTTCATATCTAATACATCTGTTTTAAGCATTCTATTTCCTCCTCCCTATTAGTACGTTTTTACACTTTTCTTAATATTTACTATTGTTTTTTTAGGCCCTGGTATTGAACCTTTTACTAAAATTGCTTTTTTATCACTATCTACTTTTATTATTTCTAGATTAAGTACAGCTCTATTAACTGCTCCCATGTGCCCTGGAAGTTTTTTATTCTTAAATACTTTACCAGGTGTAGTTGTTCCTCCCATAGATCCTGGTCTTCTGTGGTAGTGAGAACCGTGTGATGAAGGCCCTCTACTTTGACCATGTCTTTTAATGTTTCCTTGGAATCCTTTTCCTTTAGAAACACCTCTAACGTCAACCTTATCTCCTTCTGTTAAAACAGAGATATCAATTTCTTTTCCTATTTCATATTCATCTACGTTGTCAACTTTAATTTCTTTTACATTTCTTTTTACAGGCACCCCTGCTTTTGCAAATATCCCTTTCATAGGCTTATTTACGTTCTTTTCTTTGATTTCTCCAAAGCTTACTACAATTGCATTGTATCCTTCTTTTTCAATCGTCTTTTTTGCTATTACAACCATAGGATTTACTTCAATTACTGTAACCGGAATTGCTTTACCATCGTTATCAAATATTTGAGTCATCCCAAGTTTTTTACCGTAAATTTCTTTCATTTTGTTTCCTCCCTTTATCCTTTCTTAAAACTTTTTTGTTAACTTTTATGTCATACTTAAGTATAGGGTTTGTCACTTGCCTACATTAATCGCAGGATGACTACTAAGTATTATTAAAGTTTTACTTCGATTTCAACACCTGCTGGCATATCTATTGCCATTAAAGCATCTACTGTTGCTTGATTAGGCGCTGTAACATCAATAACTCTTTTGTGTGTTCTCATTTCAAATTGTTCTCTTGAATCCTTGTGTTTATGAGGACTACGCAAAATCGTCACTATTTCTTTTCTTGTTGGAAGTGGAATTGGTCCTGAAACCTCTGCTCCAGAATTTTTAGCCACATCAACGATCTTAGTTGCTGTTTGCTCGATCACTACGTGATCATAAGCTTTTAATCTTATTCTCATTTTAGATACATTTGTTTTTGCCATATTTTTCTCTCCTTTACTATCATTTCAAGGTCTCGCAAGTCTTACACTACCCCGTGTGTTTCATTCAAAAGTCATAATAAAAACCAAATTTTAAAACAAGTTTTAAATTTGGCAAATACAAACTTTTCATACTTGCCGCCCGATTTTAAATCAGACATGCTCCATGAGAGTTCCCTACTTCAAAGAGTAGCCACATCCCACTTCATCGCAAATCAACATAAGTATTATAACTTCTAGTTGTTAAAAAAGCAAGTGTTTTTTAATAATAAATCGATTTTTTCTGTGTTTTTGTAACATTTTTGTAACATAACCTCTTATATGGCTCTTAACCTATAGTTTCACCCTCTTGAAAAACCATGTTAAAATCTATTTTTTTATCTAATTTTTGTAACAAGTATTAAATTTTTGATTTAATTAACTAAGATAAATAAAGTTAAGGTATTCTTCTAATGCTATTCTTTATATTCTTCTTATTGTATTTTTGTAATAAACTTGTAACAATAATTTAACTTATTTGTAGTTGATTTTAAGTGGTTATTTGTGTATTATGAATATATAAGAAGACCAATGGTGGATTTCCTTTCCCACAAAAATTTAACTACCCTTGTTAAATGGTTCTTCTTTAAAATAATCTTTGTGTACCTTAATCTAAGTAGATTAAACCAAAGAGTATGTTTTAGACAGATTACATACAAACAAAAAAACAGATGCTTTCGTTTCCATGTAAAGCATCTGTTTTTGTTCTAATATTTTTTATTTTTATTCTATATCTGTTGGATTATATAAGTTCAATTCTCCATCTTTAAGCGAAGTTCCACCTTTTTTATAAACGTTATTAATTATTTCTTTGTTCTTGGTTTCTTCTTCTAATTCTTCATTATATATATTTATTTTATTTTCAGAAGACACTCTGTTTTTGTTACTAATTACATTTATAAACAATAGTATTGATAAAACCAATATTACTAAAACGATTATTAATGTGCTTAATTCCTTTTTATTCATAATCTACCAATCCTTTCTAATACTTTAAAACTGGATGGTTTGGTCCCATCTTCCATATTCTAGTAAAATCTAGCTTTTCATAACTTGATTGTAATTTCATTCCACTATTTGTTAAACCTTTAAGATCCATGGTTCCATTATATCCTCCATTACCATTTGCTTGATTCGATGTATCAGTATTATAATAGCAGTTATCAATCTTAGATGTTCCTAGATGCGGTTGAGCTCAGTCCTACAAAAGCTCCTATGTTAGATGTTGACGAACTTGTAACCTTGCCTGTCGAGAAGCTGTTTTTTATTATACTTGCTGTGTTATTTCTTCCACAGAAACCTCCTACTCTAACACCAGTTGCTGTAACATCTCCCGTAGCATAACTATCAATTATATTTGATGTGGTTGTATTTATACCAACAAACCCTCCTACATTGTTTGTCCCTTTAACAGTACCCGTTGAATAGCATCCATTTATTCTAGCGTTTGTGTGAGTTGAACCTGCAAACCCCCCGCCCCAATCAACTTTTGCAATTACATTAACATTTGAATATGATTTTCTAATAATTCCTCCATTATAAACTTGTCCTACAAACCCTCCTGTAGATTGCCCTCCTTCTACTGTTCCTGTAACGCTACAATTTTCAACAATTGCAGAAGCTACAGCAAGCCCCGCAAAACCTCCTGTGCCTGATTGTCCTTTTACTGTTCCTTGCATATTACAATCTTTTATAACCGCTGGTCCTTCAGCAGCCCCTATAAATCCACCAGCAATAGGTGATGTTGATGTTACATTTGCCATCGAAGCATTACAGTTATATATGTTGCCTGTTGCATATCCTGCTATTCCTCCAGTATATGAGCTTCCAATTATGTTTATATTTTCACCTGAACAATTAACAATTACTCCTACATTATATCCAGTAATACCTCCTGTTACCGAAGAAGTTCCTTCTACTTTACCCGATACTTTACAATTTACTATACTTCCGATATTTATTCCTGCAAATATACCAGTTGCCGCATATCCTTTAACATTAGCATTATTAATCGTTAAATTTGTTATAACACCATCTGAATCCAATCCTTTAAATAATGCTGCTGAATATACATAGTTCACAGAGGTACTAGCATCATACTCTTCAATACTCTCTATCATTAAATTATTTATTGATTTGTAATTTCCTTCTAAAGTTCCGTTAAAATATGGTATAGGGTCTACATTATCTGTCAACGTAATATCTTCCATTAATATTATTTTAACTTCGTCATTTTCCTCTATTGCTGACAATAGCTCAGACCAATTTGTAACTTTAACATAGTCTGTTGATTCACTTATATCCATTTCTTCCATTGCTTTATCAAAAGCTTGGTCTTCCCCTTCTGATATATTAATTATTTCACCAGTATATTCATCAATTATAATCTTACCTTTATACTTATCTGGTATAATACTGCTGAAACTTACTGCATTATCAGGATCTAACATCCTTTCTGATTTCAATACATTAACATTTTCCTTAATTGTTTGTATATCATTCTTTATAACTGCACTTTTACTTTCTGAAATAATATCCGAATCCATAACTGAAATTATAATAGCACTAGCTAATATTATCATAATTATAATTGTAATCACTAGTACTATTAAACTTATTCCTTTTCTTCTCATATAACATACCTCCACTTATCTTATATAATATATGGTGCTTTTTGTCAATATATTGATTAAAAAGTAATATATTACAAATAAACATGTAATATTATTGAAAAAGTTGCTTCGTTTACTTAGTTTTAAACAAAAATAGCGCCTCCATTTTGGAGGCGCCACTTTTTATTTATTTTCTCGTATATAAAACATGTTTATATCTTATTCCATTATCTATACTTTCAGATAATACTTTTTGTTCGAATTTTTCTTCTTCTATAGCAGGGAAAAAGGTGTCTGCATCATTGTCTTCTGCTTCAATTTCTGTTATTACTAATTCTTCTGCCATACAAATAAAAGCATTATATAGCGATGATCCACCAATTATAAAAATATCTTTTGTTTCTGCTTTTAGCTTTGCCCATTCTTTTAATTTTTCAATATCTTTAAATATTTCTACATCACTTATCTCTTTATTAAAGTTATTGCTTGCAGATAAAACTACATGTTTTCTTTCTTTTAATTTTCCTGGTAAAGAATTAAAAGTTTTTCTTCCCATAACAACTGTAGTTCCTATAGTCATTTTTTTAAAGAATTTTAAATCCCCTGGCAAATGCCATATTAGATTCCCATTCTTTCCAATCTCTCCATTTTTACCAATTGCCGCTATCATTTTAATCATATTGCAACCTCCATTTTAACTGGATCATGGTGTTTATAATCTATCAACTTGATATCCGGTAAATCTTTTGAAGTGCTTATTTGATCAAATTCCTTTATATCGGGATTAATCCAAAGTTTAGGAGCCGGATATGCATCATTTATTCTGGAAAGTTGAATGTCTATTCCTTCAATATGATTTTCATAAATATGTGCATCCGAAATTACCCATGTCATTATACCTGGTTTATATCCAGTTATTTGCGCTATTATATTTGCAAGAACTGCATATTGTGAAACATTAAAAGGTAATCCCAAAGCAACATCGCATGAACGTTGATTTACAATTACATTTAACTTTCCGTCTAAAACCCTCCACGTAGTACTCCAAACACAAGATGGAAGAGCTGCCGTATCTAAATATTCATTTTGCCACAAACTCATTATCATTCTTCTATCATCTGGATTTGTTCTTATTTTATTAATTAATTCATTTACCATATCATATTTATCAACTATCCAACCGTAAGCGGTTCCTATAGTTCCCGCCCATTTTTCCCCAAAGTCTTTGCCTCTGTAAGTCCCATCTTCTCCAATTTCCCATTCATTCCAAATTTTACTTCCACGCTCTCTAAGTCTTGCAACATCATTTGATTTTTCTTGATAAATCCATAAAATTTCATTTGTTGCACTTTTAAATGCAACTTTTTTAATTGTTAAGATAGGAAATTCTTCTTGCAAATCAAATTTCATAATGTGTGGTGATATTGCATAAGTGTTTATCCCTGTACGATTCTTACAATACACCCCTTCAGTTTTTATTTTATTGCAAAGACTTGCATACTCATGATCGAATTTTGACATTTTTCCGTCCTCCTAATTATAATTTTTTGACTACCTTCCAGATTTTTCTGTGATAACTTCAATTGTTCTAATGTCTTTATTTCTTTACGAATTCAATTATAGCGAAACAAAGAATCTCTGTATCAATATCCCAGGAATCTTAGCTTTTTTCAAATACTCTACTTCCTTTTTATGTCTATCTTTTTTCTCTCCTCCCGTTATTTTATTTTTTCTGTCTTTTCTAAGTTCTTCTGAGTATTCATAATACATCCTATTCTTTAAATAACTATAACTAGTCCCTTTCCTTTTTGTTTTTATATCCTTCCTTTCGTAATTACACTTTTTACTATCCCAAATTATCTTTCCTATATAGCATCTTATTTTGACATTATTCTATCACCCCACTTTTTAGTTGTAAAGCATTTTGTTATATTTTGTGTTTTTTTAAAAGATAACATAATGTTTTTATTGTTTCTTAGTTTGGTCAAGTGAAAAAGTAAATGCAAGTTGTAAAACCTAATGCAAGATGTAAGAGAAAATGCAAGATTTCAAGCAATATTTAGGATAAAAATATTGCTTTTTTG
>Ga0265293_10008245_pt1 | contig 15542 bp, 18 predicted proteins | sample Munlanlewell138R_FD_192505 | JGI IMG/M metagenome (GOLD analysis project Ga0265293, IMG submission 192505) | Leachate microbial communities from a municipal landfill in Southern Ontario, Canada - Leachate well 138R | ecosystem: Engineered > Solid waste > Landfill > Unclassified | place: Canada...
CAGTCGCTATTGCAGAAACCATTTCCTTCATAGGAACTCCAGCTTGAGCTAAAGCCATTGCTGCAGCGTTCAAACCTGCAACTCTTGTTCCTGCATCTGCTTGAGGAATATTGATAAAAATATCTACTACTGAATTTGGAAAGGCTTCTAAATCTACAACTTCTGAAAGAGCCCACTCTAATACTTTTGAAATTTCCTGCCCTCTTCTAGAAGTCCCAGGTTTTATTCTATCCCATACGGAAAAAGACATCATTTGATATGTAACTCTTAAAATTCCTTTTTGAGGATTTTGCATATGTTGGGGATGTAATAATCTAGGTCCTCTAACAACGGCAATTGCTCTTGTTTTTCCAGATTCAAACATTGCACTTCCATCAGCACTAGGAACTATTCCTATTTTTGCTTTGATGGATCTAAGTTCATCGAACTTTCTTCCATCTATTCTTGTAGGATATTTAGTTTCCACCATTATAATGTTTTAACAAATTCCTCCACTTTTTCAGTTAATCCAGATATAAATGAATTTTCGCAAATAAACTCAATTATTTTTTTAGCCTTTAATTCGTCTTCAATTTTATCTCCATAGATCCAGACAACTCCGTTTTGTCCGACATCTACATCAGCATTAGTACTTTCCTTTATTAATTTTACCATACTTCCCTCCTTACCGATTATCCTAGGTACTTTATTAGGGTTTACTTCCAATAACTGCCCTCCTTCAAGTTTTCCAAATCCTCTTTGTTTTATACTTAAATCTACACTTGTTTCATCGGCTCCAAGAATTTGAGCACAAATAACATCTCCAAAATCTAAATAGCTTCTTAATTCTCCTTTATTTATGAATCTAGGAACCTCGGTTAGAGGTAAAAATCCATTAAAATGTCCTCCAAAATCTATAACCCATCCTCTGAAAGTAATGTTTGAAACTTGTCCTACAATTACATTTCCTCTCCGAGGAACATAATTTCCAGAAAGAGCAATAATTTTAATCATTCTATCAGAAATATCTGCAAGACCATATCTACTTGCTAAAATGTTATTTCCTTCTCTTCGCGTTCCGTCACCAGGTAAAAATTCATCCCCACTAACAATAATCTCTCCAGGAACTACAATTTTTCTTTCTTCTTGTGCCATACTAGATTTTATAAAAATAGCTTTATAAATCTTTTGTAGGGATTTTTAGAGATTGGAGACTAACTCAGCATCTTTAAATCTTCCGAGAAGTTTGTAGGTTTTGATTAGTTTTTCCTTTATCTCTGATTTTTCATCCGTAGTTAGATTCATTCTTATTAACTTTTCATAAAACTTTAACATACTTGCTCTTTTCCCATGTCTTTCTAATTCTTTGAGAGCATTGAAATATATTTCTTTTCTTTTTTTCAAAATATCTATTTTTTCTTTTTCATTTGCCTCTCTTGTTGCTCTGCTAAACATTTCCTCAGCATCTTCAATTGAACCTATTTTAGAAAAAAGCTCCGCGGATTTTATATAAGAGATAATTTTTTCCTTGAATGTTGTATCAAATCTTGCTTTATTTGAAAGAGCTTTCGCAGCTTTAGAGAACATTCTATCTTGAACATAAATTTCAGAAAGAGTTTCTAAAATATATCTTTTAGCTTCAATAGACAAATCGGCTTTGAACGCAGATTCTAAATAAGCTGATTTGTTAAGATTAGTTCTAAATGTCTTTAATTTTTCTTTTAGTTGTTCTAAATTAGTCTCTATAACTCTTACCATATAGGATTAAAATAAATAGGATTTATAAGTATTATTGGGATAAAATTTTAATCAAAAAATGCCTTTCCTACAATTAGAGGAAAGACTAAACTCGCATCAGAGAAAAGTTTTACAGATTTTGCTTCCTTTGAAATCTTTCCCCAAGAGACTGCTTCATCCGGTCTTGCTCCAGAATCGCTTCCATCAAATTCTTGTGCCGTACTTATATAGACTGCATAGTCTGCTCCATTCCTATAAAGATTACAATTACAAATTGCGTGTTTTACAACTCCTCCTCCTAAAATAATCATCCCGGTAGTTTTTTTCCCTATTGAAGAATTATTAAAGTTCTCAGTATCTGAAGCAATGTCTAAAGTAAAATTAGGATTTGAATTTTTAAAAAAATAAACCATGTCTCCTAGAGAACCATCCATTAGTGCCGGGCAAAAAACAGGAATATTATTTTTCCAAGCCCAATAATAAACACTTCGTTCATCTTTTATCTCTCTTCCTAAAACTCTAATCATATCTGAAGGTGTTTTTATTTCTTTTTCAAATTTCTTTAAAACAGGTAAAATCCACTTTTCAAATTTTACATATAAATCATTAGGAATCAAAATATTTCCTGCTCGATTAATTCCTTTATCTCTTAATTCTGATCCAGATAAATTAAATTCTCCTAGCTTGAAATCTCCGAAACATTTTATAAAATCTTCCTCTATACCTCCTGCCGTTGTTACTAAATAATCTACTAATTTATTTTTTACAAGAAATTTTATAGTCTCTCTAACCCCTGAAGTCATTATATTTGAAGTGTATCCTAAATAAATGAATGCTTTTTTCTTTCTCATTTCCTTAATAATTTCTATAGCCTTAGAAAAGTTAGAGGCCTGAATTCCTGTTGAAGAAAAACTATCTAGAATTTTAGAAAAATCTACTCCTTTTTCAAAATCATATCCTCGAATTGAAATTCCTTCTACCTTAGCACTTTTCTTGAAAATATTTTCTTTTGCAATATCCTTTTTTTCCATATCTTAAATAATCAAAGAGAGCTTTTAAGAGTTTCTAAATTTTGTAAAAAGTTCTTTTTTAAAATCTTCGAAAATCTCTGGATAAATTCTTAAACCACAAGCAACCTCATGCCCTCCCCCCATTGAATTTTTATTGGAAGAGACAAATTTTTCAGTAAACTTTTTTGCTCCTACTCCTCTTAATGAAATATTTATTGCATCATATTTTTTATAACAAACCGCAATAAATTTATTTGGATTTTTAAAATATAATTTATTTGCTATATCCGAAGAGAGACTATATTCTCCAGAATACTCTAAAAAAACTAAATTTCCGAAGATTTTTGCTTTAGAAATAGTCCTATCTATTATTTTATTCATCTGTTTATATTTTTTATGAATAAAACTATTTTTTTCATTCTCTAGATATAAGTCTTTAGGTCCGGTTGCGTTAATAAATAAATCTAAAATATTTTGTATGGTCTGATTTGAAGATTTTAATGCCAACGAAGTCATTAGAGAAATCTCTCCAATTTCAGAAGTGTATTTTAGTGTAGAAATATCTATTTTACTTGGAACCATTTCTGGAAATTCTCCTTTAAAATCTCCAATAAATTCTGGGAGAAAGACATCATGTATACAACCGACTAGAGAAATCCAGATTGTATTTTTATTGTTACAAATTTTTTGACAGATATAACTTGTAGGTTCTGAAGAAGGGAAACTATTAAAAATTTTTACTTTACTTTTTAGATTTTCTGATATTTGTAATTCGTGATGATCAATTATTAGAACCTTAATTCCTTTTTCATTCATAGAGTTTAAAAAATTTTCATCGCTAAGAGGTTTATCTAAAACAAAAATTTTATCTGGAGATGTTTTCTCAATTTTTTCTCTTAATGAATAATCTATATTTGGAAAAGATTTGAAGGGAAATGCAATTCCTTTTTGAAAATTTTTTATTAAGATTGCAGCACTTGATAAACCATCTGGATCGTTATCGAAGAGAAAAAAAGGGTTTTGAGATTCTTCAATTTCTTTTCTTATTTCTATTAATTCTTTTTGAGATAACATTCTAGAAATATACCTTCCCCTCTAAAATTTGCTCCCTTAGTTTTCTTATCTCCTGGTAAATATCGCTAGTTCTATTTTTTAATAAGGGTTCAAATTTGTTTTCATTAGATTCCAAAATGATATCTAAGTTCCCAATTGATTGAATGATTATAGAGGATTCCTTATCTGTGAGACCTATATAATCTAAAAATCTAAATCCTTTAGGAACTATAAATTCTTCTAAATCTCTCTGAAAAATTATTCTTGAGATAGACTCGGGCTCTATCAGATTATCAAAAGTTAAATTTTCTAAGAGAAGTTTGGTCTTCTTTAGAGGGAGGGGAGAATAGTCTCTTATTAACTCCTCTTGTTTTTTTTCTATTCCTTTTATTAATTCCTTGAATCTCATTTGAACAATATTCCCTTCCTTTCCTAATTCTATAAGCTCTTTCTTCATAGAATTTGAAATTCTAGAAATTATTTCGCATCGTTGTAATATTTTGCAGATATCTCCAATTGAAACTAAGCGAGAGATTTCAAGGATGTTTATTTTCAACATTAATTCATCAAATTGTTCTCTTTGTTTTTCTAATATTTGGAGATTATTCGTTAGCCCTCTCACAATTTCCTCAGTTTGTCTTAGGACAACCTTAGATCCCAAATAAAAAACAGTCGTTTTCTTTCTTCTTTCAGACACACTTATTACAAAGGTTTCTGCCTGCTTGGCAGTCTTCTCTGCAGACTTATGCCTAATTCCAGTTTCATTTGTAGAAATATTTTTGTTAGGAGTTAACATAACATTCGCGTAGAAAATTCGTTTTAGATCAGAAGAGATTATAACTGCGCCATCCATCTTGCAGAGTTCAAATAATCTTTGAGAAGTTAATCTACAGTTTACACGAAATCCTCCCTCATAGCAATCCTGCATCTTAGGGGAATCTATTACAATTAGAGCCCCTTTTTCAGCCCTAATAATATCATCAATTGTAATTCTTAATGTACTTCCTGGAGAAACTTTCTTCATAAAATCAATCAATTTTTTTTCTTTGTCTTTCATATAAATAAAAAAACATAAGAGTTTTTATATCTATCTCAATTTTTATCTAATCTAGGTTAGAATTTATTTTTCCTTCCTGCCAATCTCTTAAAATTGAACGAGCAGTTCTATCCTCATCTACGATTCCCCCTTTAGAAAGAAAATTCCTTTCCTTGCCTAATTTTTCTAGAAGAATTTCTATATTGTTTTCAAAATCTATCTTGTAGTAATTTTTTAGTGCTTTGGGATACTTCTTAAATATCTTAAGAACTACAAATTCAGGATCCCGGACCTTATCATAGTTCCTTGCACTGACCATAACATGATGAGAAATCTTATCTTTATCTGTGTGAGAATATTCTTCTTTTGGAATAACTCCTGGAGTATCCATTAAGAGAATTTTAGAAGAAAGTCTTAATTTTTGAAGACCCTTAGTAAATCCTGCTTCGTAGGCAGTTTTTGCAGAAGTTCTCCCAATTAAAAAGTTGATAAGTGAGGATTTTCCGGTGTTTGGATATCCTATTATTCCTACTTGAGCTCTTTCCATTTTTCCATCCCTATATTTTACCTCTCTCTTAATTAATTCTCTTAGTATTCTCGAGCCCTCTCTCTTTTTTGAAGAAATTAAAACATAGGGTTTAATGTCTTTTGGAACAATATAATCTTTTTTATCTATTAAATCAGATTTATTTAATGCAAAAATTAATCTCTTTTTCTTTTTTAAGATTAATTTTTCTATATCTTTATTCCTTGTTTCTTCTGGAAATCTAGCATCTAAAACCTCAATTACAACATCGCTTGTTTCTATAAGTTTTAGAACTATATCGGGATATTTTTCTCTTTGCTTCGTCATTGATTTAAAATCCTTAGGACGATTAACTTTCCAAGTTTTATTAAATTTCATAATAATCTATAGTTAGAGCTATTTATAAATCTCTTTATTCAGAAAATACAGAAAACCTTATAAGTGGAGGTGTCAACTATTGTTAATAATGGTAGAAGAAGAGATAAAAATTTCTAGAGCAGCCTATGATAATGCAAATCCTGAAGATCTAATCTATAAAGCAGAGTTAGGACTAACTGAAGAATTAATTAGAGAGATTTCTAGAGATAAGGGAGAGCCAGAATGGCTATTAGAAAAAAGACTTGCAGGATTTAAGGAATTCAATAATCGTCCACTTCCTAAATGGGGACCAGATTTATCTGAATTAGATTTAGATCAAATTAGTTATTACATGAAACCTAACGCAAAAAGAAATGCGAGAAAATGGGAAGATGTTCCTAAGGAGATTAGAGATGTTTATGAAAGATTGAAAATTCCTCAGGCAGAAAGAGAAGCTTTAGGAGGAGTAGGAGCTCAATATGAATCTGAAGTAGTTTACCATAAATTAAAAGAAGATTTGGAAGCAAAAGGAGTAATCTTTTTAGATTTTGACGAAGCAGTAAAACAACATCCAGATTTAGTAAAAGAATATTTTATGACAAAATGTATTCCTATAAATCTACATAAATTTTCAGCTTTACATGCAGCAGTCTTCTCTGGGGGGACTTTTATTTATGTTCCTAAAAATGTTACAGTAGATATTCCTCTTCAAGCATATTTCCGAATGAACGCAAAGAAAGGAGGACAGTTTGAACACACTCTTATTATTGCAGATGAAGGCTCTCAGATACATTATATTGAGGGATGTTCTAGTCCGATTTATTCTGAAAATTCATTGCATGCAGGAGGGGTTGAAATCTTTGTTATGAAAAATGCAAGAGTTAGATATACGAGTATTGAAAATTGGTCGAGGAATACTTTTAATTTGAATACAAAAAGAGCAGTAGTTTATGAAAATGGAATAATGGAGTGGGTAAATGGAAATCTTGGGAGTAATGTTACGATGTTATATCCTTGTAGTATTCTTGTAGGAGATAATTCTAAAACGGATTATTTAGGAATTGCTTATGCAACAACAGGACAAAATCAAGATACGGGATGTAAGGTCTATCATATAGGAAAAAATACATCCTCTTCAGTATTAAGTAAGGGAATAAGTCAAGCTGGAGGAATTACAACCTATAGGGGATTAGTAGAAGTTAAAAAAGGAGCAACAGGAACTAAGGCAAATATGAGATGTGATGGTTTGATGTTAGATAATAGATCCCAATCTTCTACACGCCCTTCTATGAATGTATTTGATGAGGATGTTAAGGTGGCTCATGAAGCTGCAGTAGGAAAGATAGAGGAGGATCAATTATTTTATTTAATGTCCAGAGGAATTCCAGAAAGTGAGGCAATTCAATTAATAGTTTCAGGATTTATTGAACCTCTGATTAAAGAACTTCCTTTAGAATATGCCCTAGAGTTGAACAATCTGATAAATCTAGAAATAGAGAACTCAGTGGCTTAAGATGAATTATAAAAAAGATTTTCCAATTTTTACCAATCAAAAAGATTTAGTATATCTGGATAGCGCGGCTACCTCTCAAAAACCTAAACAGGTTATTGAAGCAATAAAAGACTTTTATGAAAATAAAAATTCTAATGTCCATAGAGGACTCTATCTTTTAAGTGAGAACGCAACTAAGGAATATGAAGAATCTAGAGAGGCTGTTTCTAAATTTATTAATGCCTCTTCGGAAGAGATTGTTTTCGTAAAGAATGCTACAGAAGGATTTAACCTACTTTCAAATTCTATAAAAAGCGCTCTTTCTTCAGATAAAGATGAAATTGTTTTAACAGAGATGGAACATCATTCAAATTTAGTTCCATGGCAAATTTTTGCTAAGAAATATAATTTTAAATTAAGATTTATTCCTATTACAAAAAATTATGAGTTAGATTATGAGATTGCTAAAGAAATAATTAATGAGAAAACAGCCCTGGTTTCATTTACATACTCCTCAAATGTTTTAGGTACTATTAATAATACAAAAACTCTAACACATCTCGCTAAAAAAGTAAATGCAATAAGCATAGTTGACGCTGCCCAGAGTGTAGCTCACTTAAAAGTAGATGTTAAAGAAATAGATTGTGATTTTCTAGTTTTCTCATCTCATAAAATGTTTGGACCTTTAGGGGTTGGAGTAGTTTATGGTAAAAAAGAGTTATTTGATAAAATGGATACATTCATAGTTGGCGGAGGAATGATAGATAACGTTGAATTTCAAAGCTCTTCTTATAAAGATTCTCCTAAAAAATTTGAGGCAGGAACTCAGGATATTGCAGGAGTGATTGCATTTAAATCTGCGATTGAGTATATTAATAGAATTGGATTTAAGGGTATAAAAGAATATGAGAGAAAACTTCTAAATTATTTGTTAAATCGTTTGAATGAAATTGAAGGAATTTCAATATTCAATCCAGGAAAAGATAAATCCATTGCATTGGTCTCGTTTAACCTTAAGGGAATTCATCCTCATGATGTAGCTCATATTTTGAGCGAGGGGGGAATTGCAATTAGGACAGGAAATCATTGTTGTATGCCTCTTATTCAAAAATTAATGGAATTTCAGTTATGTGAATTTTCTGGAGTTTGTAGAGCTAGTTTATCTATTTATAATACATTTGAAGATGTGGATAAATTAATTTTAGGATTAAACAGGGTTAAGGAGATTTTCAAAAATGGATCATGAAATCTATAAGGAACAAATTTTAGATTTATTTAGAAATCCTTTAAATAAGGGGATTTTAGAAAACTTTACTCATGAAGCGATTAGAAGAAATCCTATTTGTGGAGATGAGATTAAGATTCAATTAAAAGTAGAAAAAGAAATAATCAAAGATGTAAAATTTTCAGGTATTGGTTGTGCCATAAGTCAGGCTTCAGCTTCTTTAATTACAGAGAAGATAAAAAGAATGAATGTTGAAGAAACATTAAAACTTAATAAGGAGGAGATATTTGAATTGTTAGGAATACCTATATCGTATATGAGACTTAATTGTGCAATACTTCCATTAGAAGTAATTCAAGAAGCATTAAGAAAAAAATGTTAAAAATAAAAAATCTTTCGGCAAGTGTAGGGGAAAAGAAAATCCTGGACGGAGTTAATCTTTCCTTAGAGCAGGGAAATGTATATGTAATAATGGGACCTAATGGAAGTGGTAAGAGTACTCTTGCAAATGTTATCGCAGGAAATCCAAGATATGAGGTTGATGGAGGAAAAATTACTTTTAATGAAGAGGATATTTTAGAAATGAAACCTTCAGATAGGGCGAAGAAAGGCATTTTTATGAGTTTCCAATATCCTAGTGAAGTTCCAGGAGTAACTATTTTTAATTTTTTAAAGAGTGCTTATAGCCACTTAAATGATAGGAAGATAACCTCTATAGGATTTAAAAGAATTATGGATGAGAAACTGAAATTATTTGATCTTAAGAATGATTTTTTTAAAAGATATTTAAATCAAGGATTCTCGGGAGGAGAAAAGAAGAAATCAGAAATGCTACAAATGTCTATTTTAAATCCTAGATTAGCAATTTTAGATGAAACTGATTCTGGACTAGATATAGATTCCTTAAGAATTTTATCGGAAGGAATTAATAAAATTCTAGCAGAAGATCCAACTAAAACAATTTTAATAATTACTCACTATAAGAGAATTTTGGAATATATAAAACCGAACCATGTTTTCGTAATGTCTCATGGAAGGGTAGTTCTTGAAGGTGGTCCTGAAATAGTGGACGAATTAGAGAAGAAAGGTTACGGTTGGATTAATAAGAAGCGATCGGAAAAATCTATACTCTAGAAATTTTATCTTTTCAAAAACTTTTTATACTCTTGAATTCTCAACTAAATATGGCGGTTGTAGTTCAATGGTAGAATGCACGACTGTGGCTCGTGAGACGAGAGTTCGATTCTCTCCTTCCGCCCTAGTTATATCGAATAGGAGGAGATATATCTAGACGAGATAATTAAATGTTTGAGTTTGATTATCCGAAGGTTCGATTTAGGGAGAACCTAGGAGACAGAAAATTTCCTGTTTTCTGGATCTCCTTCCGACCCTAAAAAAGATGGAAACTGTAAAAGGATTTAGTGATTTTCTTGGGAAAGATGCTCGAAAGAGACAGAAAGTCCTAGATGTAATTAGAAAGGAATTTGAGAGTTACGGATTTGAAATTGCAGATACTCCTATTGTTGAATATGAAGAATTTGTTAGAGGAGAAAATCAAAATGACGAGGCCGTTAGAGATATTTTTAAACTGGAAGATAGGGGAAAGAGAAAGCTTGCGTTGAGATATGAATTTACTTTTCAATTAAAAAGAATTTCTAAGAATCAGAAACTTCCTTATAAGAGATTTCAGATAGGATATGTTTTTAGGGATGAGCCAATAAAACAAGGAAGAACAAGACAATTTATTCAGTGTGATGCAGATATTATTGGTAGCAATATTAAAGATGAGGCAGAGTGTATTTCTGTCGCTAAAAAGTGTTTAGATAGTCTAAAAATTCCAACAACCATTTATATAAATAATAGAAAATTATTAGATGAAATTTTAGAAAAAGAAGGAATTGAAGAGAAAAATAGACAACAAGTTATTCGTGAGATTGATAAATTGGATAAACTTTCTAAAGCTGAAGTTAAAGAAAATTTGAAGAAATTTAAAGCGGAAAAAGTTTTAAAAATTTTTGAAAAAGAAAAAGATTTCTTTAAGAAATATGATTCTTATATGGAAATTGAAGAATTAGAAAAATATCTTAAATTATTTAAGGTAAAAGCGGAGTTTAGGCCTTTTTTAGCAAGAGGTTTTTCTTATTATAATGGCTCGGTTTTTGAAATTTGGAGCGATAAATTAGGAGTTGCACTTTCAGGAGGAGGAAGTTATCTTATAGAAAATAATCAATCTACAGGAATTTCATTAGGAATTGAACCTATAATTCTTCTTGCGAAAGTTGAGGAAGAAAATGATTTGATTTTAGTTGCTTCTCTAAATCAAGATAAGGAAACTATAAAGATTGTTGAAAAATTAAGAGAAAGAGGAGAAAAGGTTAATTTTATTTCAGGGAAATCTCCTTCAAAGATTTTAGATTATGCAAACTCTAAGGAAATTTCAAGAGTAATAATTATCGGAGAGAATGAGATTAAATCTGGAAGGATTAAGATTAAAGATATGATTAGTGGAAAAGAAGAGGAGTTGAAGATTTAAAGAGTAATATGTCAAAAAGAGATTCTTTCACTATAAGGAAAAAGATACTTTCTTCTCTGAAAGAAAGTTCATTTAGTTTTGCTCAATTAGAGAGAAAAATTAATACAAATTCTCAAACGATTAAAGATAGTTGTAATGAATTGAAGTATTATGGATTGGTAGATATTGTTGAGAAAATTCATCCTTCAAATGGGAGAAAATACTATAAAGTTTCTATAACTGAAAATGGAAGAAAGGTAATAAACCAATAGTAGCCCATAAGCTTAAAAACTCTCAAAAACAATCAAAATGACAGAAATGGTTAAATTACGGATGAAAAGTTCAGGAAAAAAATAAGGAATTCTATGGTTTTTAGCTCAAATAAATGTAAGGAGGAACAATATGAAGTTATATGTAGGTAATTTGCCTTTTAGTGTTGATAGCGAAGGTTTGAAAAAACTTTTTGAAGGTTATGAAACAACTGAAGCATCAATAATCCAAGATAAGTTTTCTGGTAGATCTAAGGGATTTGGATTCGTTACAATTGAAGACGAAGAAGCAGCAAAGAAAGCAATTTCTGAGTTGAATGGAAAAGATATTGAAGGAAGAGAACTAAAAGTATCTGAAGCAAAACCAATGGAAGACAGACCACCAAGAAGAAATTTTGGTGGCGGAAACCGTGGCGGATTTAACCGTGGCGGTGGACGAAGCTTTGGTGGAAACCGAGGCGGAAGCCGAGGCGGTTTTGCTAGACGAGATAATAGAGAATAAATTTCTCTAAGGAAATTTTTTTTATTTTTTTATTCTTATTTTTTGTATGGAATATTCTATTTGATAAAATTTGTAAAGTATCATCCTCTAACATATCTCTCTTTTCAAGGTGCGAAATGGGGAGAGGAAGATTCGAACTCCCGTAAGCATAAGCTACCAGGTCCTAAGCCTGGCCCGTTTGACCACTCCGGCATCTCCCCAAATGATTTATAAAATATTAACTAACTTTTAAATATATCGGGAGTGAGAAAGAGGCGTTTGACTGAACAATTTGCTTTTACAGAGATTGTTGTAAATTTAAAAATAGTAAAGGTAAATTGGAAGTAATGTAGGCATTTCCTTAAATGATTGGTAAAATATCATCTTTCTTTTAAATATATCAGGGTAATAAAAATTTAGGAAATCTATTTAAAACTCAACAAATTATTTATTTTATGAATGATTTAAAAAGAGAAATTTTAATTTTGAAAAATCCAAGAAAGGCAAAAGATTTACAAAGATTTTTTAAGACAGGAAAGGGAGAGTATGGTGAAGGAGATTTATTTCTTGGAATTACTGTTCCTCAACAAAGGGAACTTGTTAAAAGATATTTTGATAAATTAAACCTTAAGGAAATTCAAAAATTATTGGATAGTGAATTTCATGAGGAGAGATTGATTGGACTTTTGATTTTAGTTAAAAGATTTGAAAAAAATTTATATGAGCGAGAGAAAATATTTAAATTCTATTTGAAGAATTCTAAGAAAGTTAATAATTGGGATTTAGTTGATTTAACTGCCCCTAATATTGTAGGTAATTTTTTACTAGACAATGATAGGCATATATTATCTAAACTTTGTAAATCAAAAAACCTTTGGAAAAGGAGAATTTCAATAGTATCTACATACAGTTTTATCAGACAAAATCAATTTAAATATACTATCGAAATTTCCAGAAATCTATTAAGAGATAAAGAGGATTTAATTCATAAAGCTGTTGGATGGATGTTAAGAGAAATCGGAAAAAGAGATGTTGAAACTTTAAGAAAATTTTTAGATGAGAATCTCTTAGAAATTCACAATACTACATTGAGATATTCAATTGAAAAGATGTCATTAGAAGAGCGAAAGAATTATTTAATGAGAAAAAGAAAATTAAGATCTAAACAATAGTTTTATAAATCTATTAAACTTAAAATTAATATGGCAAAAAAGAAGAGTGTAAAAAAAACTAAAGGTCTCACGAAGGCTGAAAAAGACGATCTTCTTATAGAAAATTTTGTAAGTTTACAAAAGGCAATGACTCACCTTTCTCTTAAATTTGAAACTCTCTCGGACAACCTTTCTAGATTTTTAGAAGTTTTGGAAAAGTCTGCTAAAGGATATCTCTCTAAAGCTTCATCTAAGGATGAACTCTCTCCTGAAATTTCTAAACAAGTAGAATATCTTATTGATCAAAATAAAGCACTTGCTGAGGGACTTTTGTTGATTGATGACACTCTTCGTAAAAAAGATTCTAAGGGGGAAGTGGAGGGTAGTACAAAAAGAACTCCTTCTAATCAGAGAATTAGATCTAAACCCCTCCCTAGATTGTTATGAATTCTGTAGCTCATAAATCTCCTATAGTGGAAGATATAATCTTTAATTTAATAAGAACAATTCGATTAGAGAATTTAAAATTCCCAAAAAAAGAACGGATAGATTCAGAAGTTATACCTAAACTCTCAGATAAAATCTTAGTTAGGCAGGGATTTGAAGAGAGTAGTCAAGAGCCTCCAAAAAAAATATATTTAACTCCTATCTTAATTAAAAGAAAATCTTTTCCTCAAAAAGTAAATGCTCCTATAAAACTCCTAGCTGAAGGAAATAAATCTGAAGGAATAAAATCTGTCAGCGAAATTCCAGGAAGAGAGGGATTTCAAGAAAGTATTCTAGAGAAAGAAATCCCTAATAGACCTAAAATGAATCTCCTTCAAACTAGGCAAAGTCCCCCTATTCAAAAAAAGCAACCTCCGAAAATAATCCCAATTAATCTTTTAATAAATCCTCCAAATTATGGAAAGATGAATCCTCTTATAAGGGATAGACTTGTTGATTTTATTGAGTGTCCTGGACCCGAAATTCCTATCTTAGTTACGACACAGGGAAGAAAACAACAAACTAAAATTACTTTGACTAAGGAAGAAATACAAATGTTTTTGGAGAGTGCTTCAGCTAAAACAAATATTCCAATAGTTGCAGGGGTTTTTAGGGTATCCTGGGATAATCTTATTCTAAATGCCGTAATTTCTGAAGGTGCTAATTCTAGATTTGTATTAAAGAAAACTAGTTAAATTTTTATAGCATTGAATTATATAGATTTATGGAAAAAGAAATCACAAGGGAAAAAATTAATAAATATATGAACCTTACGGCTCGAGCTTTAGAAATAATTAAGGAAAATATTTTTTTAGGAAAGGAAACTGAAGCTAAGGAAATTATAGAAATGTCTGAGAATTATGTTTTGGATGCGAAACATTTTTTTGAACAAGGAAATTGGGTAAACTCTTATGGTGCATTAAATTATGCTCACGGGTGGATTGACTCCGGAGTTAGACTTGGAATTTTTGATGTGAAAGATGATAAATTATTTACAATAAGGTAATTACTCCTCTATTTCTAAATCGTCTCCAACAATTTCAGAAGTTTCTGCTTTTTGAAATTCATCTTGATCTTTTTTTCTTTTTAATCTAATTAAATCTTTCAATGTCCATTTTTTCAATGCTTCTTTATCTTTAAAATTTATTTCATCTTCACTCTCTGAACATTCTTTTTCTTTATTTATTTTCTCCTTAGTTCTCTCTAAAATTTCTATTTCCTCTTCAGGGTTGATTGGTTTTCTTTCACTAATTGAATTAGTAAATCTCCTCTTTCTAATTTTAATTTCTAGAAATGATTCTAATTTTTCTAAATAATTTGCAAAATCTTTTGCAATTTTTCCAGACTCTAAGTCTATAATTACCTGAAGCGGGATTATTAATTCTTCTGCAAGTTGAGTCTGAGAAAGCTTCTTCCTCCTTCTTGCGGTTTTTAAAATCCAATCATAATTTTCAATTAGATCTGGGTGATCTTCCCTTTTAAGAGGAAATCTTAATTTTGTAAGATTTTTATGTGCAATAAATTGCTCTCGAGGAATTGGTTTTTTATGATTTGAAAGTTTTTCCATTCTCTCTCTAACTGATAAATGTTCTATTTTTTCCTCTTCAAATATAGGTTTCTTAATTAAAGGGATATTTTCTCTTTGGGCACAGTTTCTACAAACCGTTTCTATCTTTTCTTCAAAAATTCCTTCGAATAATTCAACTTCTTCTAAACCCTTATTACAAATCTTACATTCCATATTAAATTCTAATTGTTTGATTTTTTAAGGATTTGTGTAGTAAAGTTTAGGATTTAAAAACCCAATATTTAGATCCTAGAAAAGTAATCTTTAATTTCTTCCCTTTCGCCATATTTAAAGATCTTTTCCTCATTTGCTATGAAAAATACGGTGTCTTGAGGAATTTCATACATCTCTATTAATTTATCTAGATAAGAAATATTCAAATTTTTTGCAATAGGGATAAGAATCAAATCATCTTCAAATATAACTTTGATTTCTGAAGCGATAGTGGAACTTGTTTTTTGTTTTGCAATATCTTTAATTTTTTTAGGTCTATAATCATAAAGATAAACCAGAGTATTGGATCCCCTATTACAATATTTTTTAAGATCTATTAAATTTGCCCAGTATAACGTTCTTAATAAATCGAATTTTTTATGTTCTTCGATTAAATGATTTGTAGTTAGTATCGCCGAACTTTCATATCTTTCAAAGATCAATGCTT
>Ga0265293_10008247_pt1 | contig 15540 bp, 15 predicted proteins | sample Munlanlewell138R_FD_192505 | JGI IMG/M metagenome (GOLD analysis project Ga0265293, IMG submission 192505) | Leachate microbial communities from a municipal landfill in Southern Ontario, Canada - Leachate well 138R | ecosystem: Engineered > Solid waste > Landfill > Unclassified | place: Canada...
GGCAAGCCCGGCACCGCAGGCTGGTATAACTCGGCCGCCTTCCACAAGTGCGCCGAGGAGCAGGGGCTGTATGCCAAAAGCATCAACGGTGACGCCTTCTCCGATGAGATCAAGGACAAAACCATCGCCCTGATCAAACAGGACCTGGGCCAAGTGGATCTGGTGATTTACAGCCTCGCCGCTCCGCGTCGTCAACACCCCAAAACGGGTGAAGTGTTCAACTCCACTCTCAAGCCTATCGGCAAGGCTGTGACCCAGCGCGGCATCAATACCGACAAGGAGCAGATTCAGGACGTGACTCTTGAAGCTGCCAGCGAGCAGGATGTAGCCAACACGGTAGCGGTGATGGGCGGTGAAGACTGGCAAATGTGGATGGAGGCGCTCGATGCTGCTGGGGTGCTGGCCGAGGGTGCCAAAACGACAGCCTTTACCTATATTGGTGAAAAAATCACTTGGGATATCTACTGGGACGGCACCATTGGTCAGGCCAAGAAAGATCTGGACCGTCGCGTCGTCGATATCCGCGCAGCTCTCGCTGCCCGCGGCGGCGATGCCCGCGTGTCAGTGCTCAAAGCAGTGGTTACTCAGGCCAGCTCCGCGATTCCTATTATGCCGCTGTACCTGTCGTTACTGTTCAAAGTGATGAAGGCCGATGGCAGCCATGAGGGCTGTATCGAACAGCTGTATCGGCTGTTCAGTGAGTGCCTTTACAGTGACGCGCCGCGCACTGACAGCGAGGGGCGGCTGCGGGTCGATGAGCTGGAACTGCGGCCGGAGATCCAGGATGCGGTGGCCGATGCCTGGAACAGGGTCACCACGGAAAATCTCTACGATTTGACTGATTTTGCCAGTTACAAGCAGGAGTTCCTGCGCTTGTTCGGCTTTGAGGTCGAGGGTGTCGATTACGAAGCCGATGTCGACCCTGTTGTCCCCATCCCGCAGATGGTGTGATCGAGTGGCCCCGCAGGAGCCCGGTATCGAACCGGGGCGGGTGTGTCGCCTGTCCCCCTTGGTGCGCCGCATCACGGCTCCCAATGGGGGGAGAATGACGGGTACTGGCACTAATACCTATTTGGTCGGCAACGAGGCGGTGGCGGTCATCGACCCCGGCCCGCTGATTGACAGCCATGTCGAGGCGATTCTGGCAGCTGGGGAAGGGCGCATCCGCTGGGTAATGGTCACCCACACTCACCCCGATCACTCTCCAGCGGCCCAGGCTATTGTCGCGGCGACAGGTGCGAGCACCGTTGGCTGCCTGTTGCGGCCCGACGATGGCCACCAGGACAATAGTTTCCGGGTCGACCGCAACGTTGTACATGGCGAACTGTTCTGCGCCCCCGAGTTTACCCTTGAGGCAATCTTTACGCCTGGGCATATCGGCAACCATTTTTGCTATTTGTTGCGGGATGAAGCCCTGTTGTTTGCCGGTGATCACATCATGGAAGGAATGAGTGTGGTGATCATACCGCCTTCCGGTGACCTCAAGGACTTCCTCGATTCTTTGGCCTTGCTGCGGAACTACGATATCACTGCCATTGCACCGGCCCACGGGGCGCTTATCTGCAACCCAGCCCAGGAGATCAACAAGCTGGTGAAGCACCGCAATCACCGTGAGCAAAAAGTGCTGAGCGCCATGGCGCGCCTCGGTGAAGCGAGTCTCGAAACCCTGCTGCCAGTGGTGTACGACGATGTAGACCCTGAGATGCACAAGGTGGCCAGTATGTCGCTGTGGGCGCATCTGCTAAAACTGGAGCGGGAGAGCCGGGTGGTCAAAACCATTGCCAGCCACTGGGCTTTTGGTGAAGAGCGCTGGCGTCTCAATAGTAGCGACGGGGGGCGGTGATGGAGCCGGTGGCGTTTTCCCGCGACTTTCTGCATCCGCGCTACTGGCTTACCTGGTTGAGCCTGGGGTTGTGGTGGCTGTTGGCCAAGTTGCCCTACGGCTTGTTACTGGCTCTTGGGGAGGGGTTGGGGAAGCTGTTGTATCTGCTCGGGGGGGAGCGCCGCAAAATTGTCGAGCGCAACCTTGAACTGTGTTTTCCCACCTTGACTGAGGCTGAGCGCTGCGATCTCGTCAAGCGCAACTTCGCCAGCTACGGTATCGCCCTGTTCGAGGTGCCCTTTGCCTGGTGGGCACCAGTGGGCCGCTTCGATCGGCTGGTAGCCGTCGACGGGCTGGAGCATATTGAGAACCTGAAGGGGCAGGGCGCCTTGTTGATGGCGATCCATTGCACCACCCTCGAAGTCGGTGCCCAAGCGGTGGGTCGCTTTTATGCCATCGATGGCATGTACCGGCCCCACAACAATCCCGTCTACGACTTTGTACAGCGGCGCGGGCGTCTCGCTCGCAGCAAGGCCTCGGATATGTATACTCGCGATGATGTGCGCGGGTTCGCGCGGGCCCTGCGCAAGGGACGGGTGATTTGGTATGCCCCGGATCAGGATTACGGTCGCAAGCAGTGCGTTTTTGCGCCTTTCTTTGGTGTCCCTGCCTCCACCGTGACCGCCACTGGCCGTTTTGCCCAGCTCGGCAATGCCCGGGTGATCCCCTTTACCCAGGTGCGTCTGCCGGGTCGGGCCGGCTACCAGGTGACAATTCATCCCCCCCTGGAGGGTTTTCCAGTGGGCGATGATCTTGCCGACGCCACCCGCATCAACGCATTGGTGGAAACATTTATCCGCCAGCAGCCGGACCAGTACCTGTGGGCTCACCGCCGCTTCAAAACACGGCCGCCGGGAGAACCCTCCCTCTATCCCTGGGAAAAACCGCGGCGCCGGAAGACACGAGATGACTGATGCAAGCGAGCTGCTTGAGGCGCTGGCGGGAGAGAGCGAGGTGCTTTGCCTGCCCTTCTTCGGGCTAAACGTGTGCTGTCCTCATCCTTCGCTTGTACCTCACCAACCACATCAGTACCATTACGCTTTTTCTGCGGAGTCCTGAATGATCACCGGTAGTCTCGTCGCACTGATAACCCCCATGATACCCGGCACACTGGCGGTGGATTGGGATGCGCTGAAAAAACTGGTGGAGTGGCACATCGCCGAGGGCACTGCCGCCATTGTCGCAGTGGGTACAACAGGGGAGTCTGCCACCCTGGATGTCGACGAGCACCTCGAAGTGATACGGGTGTGTGTCGAGGTCGCTGGCGGCCGTATTCCCATCATTGCAGGCACTGGTGCCAACAGCACTACCGAGGCTATCGAGTGGACAGCCGGTGCCAAGGCAGCAAACGCCGATGCCTGTTTACTGGTGACGCCGTACTACAATAAGCCCACTCAGGAAGGATTGTACCTGCACTTCAAGGCCATAGCCGAAGCTGTAGACATTCCGCAGATTCTCTACAATGTCCCCGGCCGCACCGCTTGCGATCTGCTGGCGGAAACCGTGATAAGGCTGGCAGAGATTCCCAATATCATCGGTATCAAGGAGGCGACTGGGGATATGGATCGCGCCCGCGCCCTGATTGCCGGTTGCCCTGCGGACTTTGCAGTCTACTCTGGCGATGACCTTACCGCAGTGGAATTGATACTGCTCGGCGGCAAAGGCAATATCTCCGTCACTGCCAATATCGCTCCGGCGGCGGTGCGCCGTCTCTGCGTGGCCGCCTTGGCGGGCGACGAACAGCTGGCCAGGGAGATCCACAACCAGCTGTTGCCCTTGCATCGGGCCCTCTTTGTGGAGTCAAATCCTATCCCGGTTAAGTGGGCGGCGGCTCAGCTAGGGTTGTCTCAGGACGCTATCCGCTTGCCCCTGACGTCGTTGACAGAAAAGTTTCACCCGGTGGTGCACGAGGCGATGGTCGCCGCCGGGGTGCTGCCGGGCTAACCGGCCTGGCTTCCTTTGCAAGTGCTGTCATTTCCCGAGGCATTCCTTATTCAGGCTCTATCCTTGTTCAGGAGCACCGATACATGAAAACCAAGCTAATCGCCGCCTTGACACTCTCCTCCCTGGCGCTATCAGGCTGCGGTATGTTCGGCGAGGACGGCACTTTCAGGAACCGCGGTAAAGATTACCTGGAGGCGGAGGAGCTGCCACCCATTGTGGTGCCCGAGGGGCTCGACAGCAGTGGCCTCGGTCAGCTCTATCCCATCCCTCCTATTTCCCAGACCACAGTGTTGCACGAGGGTGACGATGTGCCGCGACCACTGGCACTGTCAGCGGAAAGTTTGGAGGAGGTAGTCAAGATTCAGAACCTGGGCGATGAACGCTGGATTTTGACCAACCGCAGCCCGAGCGAAGTGTGGCCCAGGCTGCGCAACCTCCTCAACAACAATGGTATTCACACCGCCCGTGCCGACGCCTCTCAGGGGGTGCTGGACACGGTCTGGCTCGAGTTTCAGGGCGATGACGAGTACCACCACCGCTATCGCCTGACGGTACAGCCGGGTGTGCAGCTCAACAGCACCGAGATCAAAGTTCTCCACGACCGCATGACAGCGGGAGGCGACGAACACGACAGCTGGCCAGAGGACTCCCTGGATGACCAGCGCGAACAGGAAATGGCGCAGATCCTCGCCGAAGCCCTGGCCGGTGATCTCAGCAGCGGAACCGTCTCCCTCTTGGCACAAGCTATCGGTGGCACCGAGAAAGTGGAGGTTGTGACACCGGAGGTAGCCGACCCCTATTTGATGATGAAGCTGGATATGAACCGCGCCTGGGCCTCGGTGGGCTACTCTCTGCAGCGGGGCGGCTTTACTACCATTGACCAGGACCGTTCCGCAGGGGTGTTTTACGTTCACTACAGCGCTGAGGAAGAAGAAAAGCCGGGCTTTTTCCGTCGCCTGCTCGGGCGCGGTGACAAAATTCTTGAGGTGGGCTACCAGGTTGTGCTGATTCGAGTCGATGACGGTGTGCAGGTGCGCATTGTCGATGCAGACCGCACCGGCCTGCAACGCGGCGAGGCTATTCGCCTGCTGCAAGGCGTTCGTGCCAACCTGTCGTAGAGATTGAGGTGTTATGACTATCCGCTTCGCGTCTCTGGGGAGCGGCAGCAAGGGTAACGGTACACTGATAGAGAGTGGCGATACCTGCCTGCTGGTGGATTGCGGTTTCTCGGTGAGAGAAACAGAAAAGCGCCTGGCCCGGCTGGGGCGCACCGGGCAGGATCTGAGCGCCATTCTGGTGACTCATGAGCACAGTGATCACGGGCGCGGCGCGGCGGCGCTGGCAAGAAAATATGGCTTGTCTGTGTATCTGACTGCCGGCACCCTGCGCGGCTTGCACCGCGATGCCCCCGCGGTACCGAAAATTATTTGTGGCGAGCAAGAGTTCGAGGTTGGAGCGATCAGTGTGACCCCGGTGACGGTACCACACGACGCCCGCGAGCCCGTGCAGTTTCATTTTACAGCGGCTGGCCGCAGGGTAGGGGTGCTCACCGACCTGGGCTGCATTACTCCTCATGTGGTGAATAGCTTCAACGGCTGTGATGGCCTGTTACTGGAAGCTAACCACGATACCGCCATGCTTGATAAGGGTCCCTATCCCGCAGCTCTGAAGCGGCGAGTGGGCGGGGACTGGGGGCACCTCAACAACGACCAGGCCGTCCAGTTTTTGCGCGCTGTAGAGCGCCATTGCCTCCAGATACTGGTACTGGGCCATATCAGCCTGCAAAACAATGCGGTGAGTCTGGTGAAAAACGCCGTGGCCCCCTTGCAGCAGGATCTTCACCAGGTGCACTATGCTTGCCAGGAGCAGGGTTTTGACTGGCACGGAATCGACTGACTACAACCAATGGTTTAACCACTGATGGAAAAACGCGCGCAACTTTATGCCGGCAAGGCCAAGTCGGTCTTCGCCACTGATGATCCCGACCGTCTGGTGATCGTCTTCCGCAATGACACTTCAGCATTCGATGGTCAGAAAGTGGAGCAACTGGACCGCAAGGGCATGGTCAACAACAAGTTCAATGCCTTTGTCATGGAAAAACTCCAGGCGGCAGGTATTCCCACGCATTTTGAGAAGCTGCTGAGTGCAGAGGAATGCCTGGTCAAGCGGCTGGACATGATCCCTCTGGAGTGCGTCGTTCGCAACGTCATCGCCGGTAGCCTCTGCCGCCGCCTGGGCGTAGGGGAAGGGACCGAGCTCAGTCCGCCCACTTTTGAACTGTTCCTCAAGAATGATGCGCTACATGATCCGATGATCAACGAATCTTACGTTCGCGCCTTCGGCTGGGCCAGTGATGAGCAGCTCGAGACCATGAAGGCGCTCACCTTCAAGGTCAATGAGGTGCTCAAGCAGCTGTTTGCCGATGCAGGCATGATCCTGGTGGACTACAAGCTGGAGTTCGGCGTCTTCAAGGGCGAAGTGGTGTTGGGTGATGAATTCAGCCCTGATGGCTGCCGCATCTGGGATGCTGAGACGCGTGAAAAGCTGGATAAGGACCGCTTCCGGCAGGATCTAGGCAATGTGATTGAATCCTATGAGTTGGTGGGTCGCAGGCTGGGAATTTCCTTTGACGGCTAACCTCTGAGTGGGTTGAAAAAAGGGGCTTGTCAAGCCCCTTTTTTGTAGGCTGAGTGAATGTTTGTCCGTGGTTTGTCGGGAAGTTCACCAAAACTTTTCCACCGTCAAGGCAAGGCTGTAGCAAGTTAGAACTTCATGCTAAGAAGGATTTCACAAGGTTGCTGTAAGTCATTGAATTTTGATTTTTCTTTTCATAACTGATTGATTTTAAAGAGGTATAAGTTTTGATCGTTTTTTGATCAATCTGTAGGGGAGCCATGGCTGGTCGCTATCTGGGAGAGTTTTACGAAACAAATCCACAAAGTTATCCACAGAATTTGTGGGTAACTTCGTGATGAGAGATTGGTGTGGAAAGGGATACAGGTGTGGGGGATTGTGTGTTTTTGTAACAGGTGGCGGGCCTTGTGTCAGCTAGCCTGGGCTTAGACTTGGGCGCCTGCACTCTTTACCGGGTAACAGTCTCTCTGGTAAGGCAGAGAGGAGCGATACCTGACCAAAGGTATCATTCGCAATGGGCGGGCGGGATGAACTGGCCTTGTACTTGTTGCTGCAATCTACCTACTACCTGACAGTCGAGTTCAGGGTTGCCGGCCAGGTTGACTGAGGTCAGGTGGGGAAGAATCAGCAGGGCCTTGATGTCGACCAGATTGTTGTTGGCCAGATTGAGGGTCTGCAATTGGCTGAAAATTTCCAGCCCGTGGGTGGTGGCGATGGCACCATTGCTGCAGTTGAGCATCACCAGCTGATCGGCGCGGGTGATGGCGTGATCGGCAATGGTCTGGGCAGTGCATTGCTGTAGACCTGCGTCCTGCAGTTGGTAGGCGGTAAAGGGTTGAGGCGGTGTGTGCAGCACTTGCTCGTTGAGGGTGAACTGATAGCGGTTGCAGGCGTTGAGTGCCAGCGGGATGGCAACAATGGCGAACAGAGTGAGCAATCGGGATGATTTCATGGTCTTAAAACCTGTCCAAAGTGTTGCAGAAAGCGCCGGCTGGGCCGCAGCCCTGAGAGACCCCAGTCCGAGGGTGGGCTATTCTAGCGCCCGCGGACGATGGCAGACAAACATATATTGTTCACAAACGATGTAAAGAAGGGTTTTGTATGAAAAAAATAGTTGTTGTTTTGGTTGCCCTGGCTGTGGCCGGGTGTACCACCACTGACCCCTATAGTGGCGAACAAAAAACCAGCAATACTGCCAAGGGTGCCGCTATTGGTGCTGTCGGTGGTGCCGTTGTTGGTGCCGCCACCGCCAGCCGCGGTGACCGCAACAAGGGTATCCTCACTGGCGCCATAGCCGGTGGTGCTATCGGTGGGGGCATTGGCAACTATATGGACCGCCAGGAAGCCGAGTTGCGGCAAAAACTGCAGGGAAGCGGTGTCAGTGTGAGCCGCGAAGGAGATAATATCCGACTCAATATGCCGGGCAATGTTACCTTTGGCGTCGACCGCCATGAGGTGCGGCCCGAGTTTTACCAGACTCTGGAATCCGTTGCCGTGGTGCTCAAGGAGTACAACCAGACCAATGTGCGAGTAGTGGGACATACCGACAATACCGGTAGCGATAGCCACAACCAGACTTTGTCAGAGCGCCGCGCCGCCAGTGTCGGTCAGTTGCTGATTTCCCACGGGGTGGTTGCCGGTCGCGTGTGGACCAACGGTTATGGCAAGCGCTACCCCATCGCCAACAATGACACCGAGCAGGGACGGCAGGCCAATCGCAGAGTTGAAATCGAGTTGGTGCCCGTTGGTAACTGATGCCTTTGAGCGACTTCCCGTGGCGGCAGCGCGGGGCTTCGGTGCCGAGGCAGAGGCGCTGGCGTTGCGGCGCGGCCTGGAGTGGTTGGGGGAGTGGGATAATACCCATGACGCCAGTGTGCCGCTGCTGCTGTGGTTCGATGACAGCGGCCTGAGTATCCGCCAGACCGGACGCAAGGCCATGGGGCCAGTGCGCTGCGACTTTGTTGAGGGCGAAGCGCGCCACCGTCGCCTCTATGGCGGAGGCAAGTCCCAGGCGGTTGCCAAGGCGGTAGGTGTGAGGGAGCGGGTCGGCCTGCGGGTTGCTGATCTCACCGCAGGTATGGGCGGCGATGCCTTTGTGCTCGCCAGCCTCGGTTGTGACGTGACACTGGTGGAACGGCATCCCGTGGTGGCAGCGCTGCTGGCAGATGGTCTGCGCCGCGCAGCCGTGGCGGCAAAAACAGCTGAGACCGCCAGCTTTGCAGAGCACCATGACGCCGGACTAGCGGTGACTGTCGCCCGTCTCACTCTGGTGGAGGACGATGCGCGTCACTGGTTGGTCAATTTGTCTGATGAACAGCGTCCGGATGTAATCTATCTGGACCCCATGTTTCCGGAACGCCGCAAGTCAGCTCAGGTCAACAAAGCCATGCAGATTTTTCACCACTTGGTGGGTGCCGACGGCGACGCCGCTGAGCTGCTGCCCCTGGCGTTGGAAAAAGCCCGCTATCGGGTCGTGGTCAAACGCCCCTCGCACGCGCCTTGGTTGGCAGAGCACAAGCCGTCCTATGCCCTGGAGGGGAAAGCGGTGCGGTTTGATGTCTATGCCTTGCGACGAATAAACAGTGTCTGACACTGCGGACAGCAGCGACACACTTCGCGAGCGGTGATCTGCTCTGCTCGATGACGCTGGTTAGGAGTGATGTGATCTCCGTAGCTAACTTGCTGCCTAATAGTGGATATGCTTCAGGCAACAAGTCTTTCCAGCACGCCCAGATACATCAGGGCCAGCTCGTCAAGTTCGGCTATCGAAGTATTCTCATCGACCTTGTGAATAGAGGCATTGACTGGTCCCAGCTCCACTACCTGGGTGCCTAACGGGGCAATAAAGCGACCGTCTGAAGTGCCGCCAGCAGTCGACAGCTCGGGGTTGAGGCCGGTGACGGCGTAGACGCTGTCCCGAACTGCTGTCACCAGCTCACCGCGCGGAGTGAGAAAGGGCTCGCCGCTCAGATTCCAGGTGATGTCGTAGGTGAGGCCGTGCCGGTCGAGAATGGCATGGGTGCGGTGCTGCAGCTCGTCGGCGGTCACTTCGGTGGAGTAGCGAAAATTGCACAAGGCAATCAATTCGCCGGGGATGACATTGGTTGCGCCAGTACCGCTGTGGATATTGGATACCTGGAAGCGGGTAGCGGGGAAAAAGTCATTGCCATCGTCCCACCTTTCGCTCGCCAGCGCCACCAGGGCCGGTGCGAAGCTGTGGATGGGGTTGTCCGCCAAGTGCGGGTAGGCGACGTGGCCCTGCACACCCTTGATGGTGAGTTCGGCTCCCAGCGAACCGCGTCGGCCGTTTTTGACGGTGTCGCCGCAGCGGTCAGTGCTGGAAGGTTCGCCCACCAGGCACCAGTCGGGGATAGTGCCGTGCTGTGCCAGCCACTCCACCACCTTGACCGTCCCGTTAATGGCTATGCCTTCCTCATCACTGGTGATCAGGAAAGCGATGCGCCCTTTGTGATCCGGGTGGTGAGCGACGAAATTTTCGGTAGCGGTGATCATGGCCGCCAAAGCCCCCTTCATATCTGCTGCGCCGCGACCGTACAGTCGCCCGTCGCGGATCACCGGCTCGAAGGGGGGAGTGGTCCAGGTGCTTTCGTCGCCGCTGGGTACGACATCGGTGTGCCCGGCAAAACACAAAATGGGGCCGCTGTGACCGCGGACTGCCCAGAAATTGTGGACATCGCCAAACGGCAGTTCGGTAATGGTAAAACCGAGTGCCCGCAGGCGAGCGATCAGAATTTCCTGGCAACCGGCATCGGCCGGTGTTACCGAGCGGCGGCGAATCAGGTCGCAGGCGAGAGAGAGGGTGGGGGAGGCAGGGAGATTGGGCATGGCTAGCTTCTGGTCAGGTGTCCGAAAGTTGTCTGGGGCCATTCAAGTAGTGTGAACAGGCCCTAGTTATGCGCATGCAAAGCCGCATTCAAGGCAATTGCCGATTGATTGGTCAGGCACTCGACGGTGCCGCTCAGCGAGTTGCGACGAAACAACAGGTCAGATTTTCCTGCCAGTTCTCGGGCCGCGCTTTCTGCCACCGGCTGTCGCTTGTCGTCGAGCAGGCGCACCTTGGTGCCAGCGGTGATATAAAGGCCAGCTTCCACGGTGCAGCGATCGCCGAGAGGAATGCCGATACCGGCGTTGGCGCCGATCAGGCATTCCTTGCCGACAGAGATAATCACGGTGCCGCCACCAGACAGTGTCCCCATGGTCGAGCAGCCGCCGCCCAGGTCAGAGCCACGGTCGACAAAGACGCCAGCGGAAATGCGCCCCTCCACCATGTTGGGCCCCTCTGTACCGGCGTTAAAGTTGACGAAGCCCTCGTGCATGATGGTGGTGCCCTCGCCGAGATAGGCCCCCAGTCGCACACGGGCGGTGTCGGCGATACGCACCCCGGCAGGCACCACGTAATCGGTCATTTTGGGGAACTTGTCGACGCATTCCACGTTCAGCGTGCGCCCCGCCAGGCGCGCTGCCAACTGCCGTGCCGGTAGCTCCCGGGGATCGACGGCACCTTCGCTGGTCCAGGCCACATTGGGCAGGATGCTGAACATGCCATCCAGCACCAGGCTGTGAGGCTTGGCCAGGCGGTGGGACAGCAGGTGCAGCTTGAGATAGACCTCGGGCACCGTTTTCGGCGCCGTGTCTTCGCTGATCAGGGTGAGCACCACTGGACGGGCACTACCGCGCAGTGTGCTTGCCAGCTGGGCGAGATCGGTTTCACCGGCAGTGGCCAAACCCTCTTCCAGATGGGCCAGGGTTGCCTCGTCGAGTTGGCTTGCCTGATTGGCTGTGGTCGGAGAGAGAATTTGCCTGACCACTGCGGTGGCAGCGCTGGAAGGGGAGAGCAGAGGGGCGGGGTAGAAGACTTCCAGCCATTCGCCGCGGGCATTGCGAGTACCGAGGCCAAGGCCGAGGCTGTGGGCGCTTGCCATCAAAAGTTCTCCTAGGGCTTGCCAGCGCGGCTTGAATTGCTGGTTAGCGTCAGCCAGGCCGCGTCATTGAACCCTGTGCTGAGCTCTGTCCCGGTATCCAGTACTGGGCGCTTGATCAGGGTAGGATGAGCTGCCAGGAGAGCGGGGAGATCAGAATCCTGCAGATTGTCGCGGACTTGGGGATCGAGCTGTTTCCAGGTGGTACTGCGGCGGTTGAGCAGCTGGTCTGCGGGCAGGCGTGTTAGCCAGTGGCTGATGGTGTCGGCGTCGATGCCATCCTTGCGCAGGTCGTGGTAATGATGGTTGATTCCCTGCTGGTCGAGCCAGCGGCGTGCTTTGCGCACGGTGTCGCAGGTGGTAATGCCGTACAGTTTCATAGTCGGTCTGGTTCCCTTGCTGGGCGGCCCTTTGCTGCGATGGTGTCGGTTGCGAAATAACCGGTCACAGCGCTGTCATCATCGCAGTGTTTCATGCTTGAAAGGCATGTTTGAAAAGATTGGTGGACCGCGTCTGTTGTGAAGCGTTTGTCGACGAGGCTGTGAAGCGACAGAATAACAAAATCGACTTGCCTGTTCACCGCAAAATTATTGTGAGTAGGCCATACCACGGAGTAGTGTGTGGCAATGAAGATGGAGAGGAGTATGAAAACCCTGTTGTTGATTCGCCACGGCAAGTCTTCCTGGAAGGATCCCTCGCTTACCGATTTACAGCGCCCTCTGAAAAAGCGCGGCATCCGCAACGCCCGCGAAATGGGCGAGCGCCTCGGCAAACTGGAGCATGGCGTGGAGCGGGTGTTCACCAGCCCCGCCAGGCGCACGGTGGAAACCTTGGAGTTGATGGCCGAGACTGCGGGGTTTGGGGCCGATGCTTCGGAAATCGTGGCGGATTTCTATAGTTTTGACTACGACGATTTGATGGTGACGATAGGCAAGACGGACGATCGCTGGCAATCGGTGGCCGTGGTGGGGCACAACCCAGCGATCACCGACCTGGTGAATTTTCTGGCTCTGGAACACCTGATAAACATCCCCACCTGCGGGGTTGCACTGTTAAAGCTCGATATTCGGCGCTGGAATGATCTGCGCGCAGGCTGTGCCAAGCTGGAGCACTACGACTATCCCAAAAACGACCCCGACAGCGAAGATTGAAAATATAAAGCCATCTCCCTGTTGCCAGCCCTCTCGCAGGGCGCGGATAATCGCGCCCCGTTTCCTCGTTTGCAGGTAATTCATGGCTTCCTCCTCTAGCTCCAAGGTCATTGTCGGCAACCAAGAGTGGTGCCGCCTCACCGACCTCGGTGTCCCGGCCATCAAGGCGCGGGTAGACTCTGGCGCAAAAACTTCTGCTCTCCACGCGTTCAATATCAAACCCTTTACCCGCAACGGTGAGCTGTGGGTGAATTTCGAGGTGCATCCGCTCCAGAAAAATCGCAAGGTGCTGATCAGATGCGAAGCACCTGTGGTGGACAGGCGCAGTGTGCGCAGCTCTACCGGCGAGTCGGAGAAGCGCTTTGTGATACGGACACCGCTGACCCTTGGCGGTACCACCTGGGAGGTGGAGGTGACCCTCACCAACCGCGACTCCATGGGCTATCGCATGCTGCTTGGCCGCGAGGCGATGAGTGGCCGGCTGCTGGTGGACCCGGACGTGAGCTTTCGCCTCGGCGAGGTGAGCAATCAGGAGCTCCACCAGCATTATGACAAGGCGGAGCTCGTTCAGGGCGGGCTCAGAATTGCTGTACTGGCCAGCAATCCGGAGCTGTACAGCAATGAAAGATTGATGGAAGCGGGGCGGGAGCGCGGCCACGACATGTTGTTTCTCAACATCCGCCACTGCTACATGAAGCTCGATGCCGAGCGCCCCGAAATGCACTACCGGGGCGGCAAGGCCATCAGTGATCTCGATGCGGTGATCCCACGCATTCGCCCCAGCATGACCCACTACGGCTGTTCGCTGTTGCGCCAGTTCCGCACTATGGGCGTCTACTGTCTCAACGACGATGCCTCTATCGCCCGCTCCCGCGACAAGCTGTACTCGCTGCAGGCCCTGCTGGATTCGGGTCTGAATATTCCCATCACCGGCTTCGCCAACTCGCCGCTGGATACCCAGGATCTGATCAGCATGGTGGGCGGCGCGCCGTTGATCGTGAAACTGCTGGAAGGCACCCAGGGACGCGGTGTGGTGCTGGCGGAGACCAACAAAGCCGCCGAGAGCGTGATCAATGCTTTCAAGAGCCTGAATGCCAATATCCTGGTGCAGGAATTCGTCAAGGAGGCGAAGGGCAAGGATATTCGCTGTTTCGTGATTGACGGGCGAGTAGTGGCATCCATTGAGCGCGAGGCTGCCCCAGGCGAGTTCCGCGCCAATCTTCACCAGGGCGGTCGGGCCTCCCTGGTAAAGGTCACCGCCCAGGAGCGGCGTATTGCGGTGCGGGCCGCCAAGGCTATGAACCTTCAGGTAGCGGGTATTGATCTGATTCGCTCTTCCAAGGGACCGCTGTTATTGGAGGTCAACTCCTCTCCCGGGTTGGAAGGCATCGAATCCGCCACCGGTATCGATATTGCCGCGATGGTAATCACCGCAATTGAAAAAAAGGTCGGCTGGAAGCGGCAGTGAGTTTTTCAGGCGGGATAGCACAAAGTTTTCTCTCCATCCCGATGCAAAGCTTTCTGCCATTCTGGCGAAAATTTTTCTGTCATCCCGACACAAATTTCTGTCATCCTGGCACAAGTTTTTGTCATCCCGGTACAAGTTTCTGTCATCCCGACACAAGTTTCTGTCATCCCGACACAAGTTTTTGTCATCCCGACCTTGTGGAGGGATCTTGTACCACCGAGGTATCAGATTTCTCCCGTTGGTCGAAATGACAGGGAGTAGTTGATCGAAATGACAGGGAGTGATTGGTCGAGGTGACAGGGAGTGGTTGGTCGAAATGACAGGCAGTGGTTGGTCGAGGTGATAGGGAGCCGTTGGTCGAGATAGCCGTGTTGGTCCCAATGACAGAGAGCGGAGCTGCTCGGGCGACAGGGCGTGCTGGGTTGACAAGGCTCTCTATCGGCTGTCGGGCCAGTGGTCGGGTACTACGAAGTAACGTTGTGCCGCCATGGGCTCACCCCCTTCCACAAAACGGCAGATCATCGCTGGTTGTCCGGTTGCCGTCAGGTGAGCCGAGACCTGGCGGCGCAGGGTGGCGTGGTCACGGTTGTTCCGCACTGGCATCAGCCATTGGTGACGTGATACGAAGCTCCATTGCGTGCGGAATGGATGGTGGGATTGATCGGCTAGCAACGCTGGCAGTTCGCACTGGGTCAGCCATTCACCTCGGGGGTGGTCGGCGTTTACCGGCGCGGGGGTGTCGATCAGCTGACCCAGCGGGTGAAAGAGCCAACCCTTTACCAGCACGGCTTTGCGGTCGGGGACAGGCAGCGCCGCTTGTGTCAGTTGCTGCCGGGTTTCGCTGCGGTCGGACAGGGCCAGCTGGTGGCTGGCCAAGTGCTGCAGTTTGAGGTGGAGGCTGTCGTCGGGATTGGGGCCGATCCAGCGCGCCAGTTCAGGCCCGGTATGGCCTGCCTTGTAAAGGTAGAATTTGATCGCCATCTCGGCGTGAATCACTGTGCCCAAGTGGGTGTCGCGAAATAGGAAGTCCAGCGCGCCGAGAGTGCGCCCCCGCTGGTGGACGGGCCAGTTCTGTGCCAGTAGCTCATAGCGGGGGTGGTGGGTGAAAAAATACGACCAGGCGGCTTCGAAGCGGGCGCCTAGCCGCTTGTCGCCGAGGGCTGCCAGGTGCTGTTGCAGGGTGTCTGGGTCGCGATCGAGTGCAGCGAGAATCTCGACAGCTCCTCTATCCTCCTGGACAGGCCAGGGCGGGGCGATGCCTGGTAAAGCCTCCACCACCGGTGTACTGAAGAGATTCCAGCCCAGTTCCCGGACAAGAGGATCTTGCGCCTGGCGCCAGTTGAACGGTGAGTCCGTGGTCATAGTGCTTCCCTATTGTCTCCAAAAGCTTGTTGTGCCCCGCGGCGACCGACAGGGTCCTGCTGTGTATAATCGCAAGCCTACTTGATAACGGGTAAGCGGGGTTATGGCAAATTTCCAGCGCATAGGGCTGGTGACCAGGTTGCACCTCGATCAGGTCGC
>Ga0265293_10008248_pt1 | contig 15539 bp, 16 predicted proteins | sample Munlanlewell138R_FD_192505 | JGI IMG/M metagenome (GOLD analysis project Ga0265293, IMG submission 192505) | Leachate microbial communities from a municipal landfill in Southern Ontario, Canada - Leachate well 138R | ecosystem: Engineered > Solid waste > Landfill > Unclassified | place: Canada...
TGTACCGGTCAGGGGAATCATGACCTCAGGAAGAACTTTAATGCCATCCTTAGTCAACTCAGCTGCAGCTTCAAAAATGGCTCTGGCTTGCATCGCATAGATCTCGGGATAGGTGATCCCAAGGCGACAGCCACGGTGACCGAGCATGGGGTTGATCTCTTCAAGAGCCTCAATACGGGCCTTCAACGTATCAACGGTCAGTCCCATGTCAGCTGCAAGTTTCTTGATGGTCTCCTCATCATGGGGCACAAACTCGTGCAGCGGTGGATCCAAGAGACGAACGGTCACAGGCAGACCCTGCATCGTCTTGAAGATTCCTTTGAAATCGCTCTTTTGGAACGGAAGGAGTTTGGCCAAAGCGGCTTCACGTCCTGCTTTATCGTTGGCAAAAATCATCTGACGAACGATCGATGTACGTTCTCCGTCAAAGAACATGTGCTCTGTGCGGCAGAGTCCGATGCCTTCCGCACCAAAGTCCAGAGCAGTCTGGCTATCGTGCGGTGTATCAGCGTTCGTCCGAATACCGAGTGCTCTATATTCGTCGGCCCAGGCCATTAGCGTTGCAAAGTCACCAGCGACTTCTGCTTCGACCATGGGTACTTCACCGACAATTACTTCACCGGCGGTGCCGTTAAGCGTGATCCAATCGCCTTCTTTAAGCACAGTGTTGCCAAATGTCAAGGTCTTTTTGGATTCGCTGATTTGAGCTGCAGAACAACCAGCTACACAGCACTTGCCCATACCCCTCGCAACAACTGCGGCGTGCGAAGTCATTCCACCGCGGGCTGTTAGGATACCCTCGGCTACATCCATACCACCAATGTCTTCTGGGGATGTCTCGTTACGGACCAAGATTACCTTTTCGCCGCGATTCTTCCATACTTCGGCTTCTTCCGCTGTAAATACGATACGACCTGCGGCAGCACCCGGAGACGCTGGTAAGCCGGTGGCAATTACATCGTACTTAGCCTTGGGATCGATCATTGGATGTAGGAGATTATCCAGTGTCTCTGGCTCGATCCGGAGGATCGCAGTCTTCTTATCGATCAAACCCTCTTCGACCATTTCTACAGCCATGCGTACTGCTGCAGTTGCCGTGCGCTTACCTACGCGGGTTTGTAGCATGTACAACTTGCCTTCCTGAATCGTGAACTCCACGTCCTGCATATCTTTGTAGTGGTTTTCAAGAAGCTTGTAGATCTTAACCAACTCATCGTAGACTGCTGGCATATCTTCTTGCAGATGTGCGATTGGGTGTGGTGTCCGGATTCCAGCTACAACGTCTTCACCTTGAGCATCCATGAGGTACTCACCATAGAAGACATTCTCACCAGTGGAAGGATCACGAGTAAACGCTACACCAGTACCAGAACTGGCACCCATGTTACCATAGACCATAGCTTGAACGTTTACTGCGGTACCCCATTCGTGTGGAATGTGGTTAATCAGGCGATAACGGATGGCTCTGGCGCCGTTCCAGGAACGGAATACGGCATCAATGGCTCCACGGAGTTGCTCAAAAGGTTCGTCTGGGAACAAGCGTCCAGCGGACTTTTTGATGATCTCCTTGTAATCAGCCACCAGGTCTTTCAAAGCCTCTACAGTAAGTTCATTGTCAAGCTTAACACCGTACTTGGTGCGCTCTGCGGCTAAGGCCTCTTCAAACAAGTCATGATCAACGCCCATACCTACATCGCCATACATTTGCAGGAAACGGCGATAGGAGTCCCACGCAAAACGAGGGTTCCCAGACTTCTTGGCCAAAGCCTCTACTGTTTCATCATTCAATCCAAGGTTCAAGACAGTATCCATCATTCCAGGCATAGAAACTCGTGCACCAGAACGTACCGATACCAACAATGGATTCTCTTTGTCCCCAAACTTGGCTCCCATGGACTGTTCGATCCGAGCCAGGCTCTCCTTGATCTGTTCCTCTAGACCGTCCACCCACTTCTCGCCGTTGGCATAAAACGCGGTACAGGCCTCGGTGCTGATGGTGAAACCTGCTGGTACCGGAATACCCAGTTCAACCATTTCGGCTAGGTTAGCACCTTTGCCACCAACTAGATTCTTATCATGTTGCTGGCCATCGGTCTGCCCATCACCAAAGAAATAAACCCATTTAGTGTTCATTATGTATCCTCCTTCTTTTCCTTCTATCTATGCTTCCCCAATGGGGTACACCCAAAAATACCAACAAACATAATTCTGTACAGCTCTGTGTTCTCCTTCTTGAAGCGTGCTTCTTTACTTATTAACAACAATTTGCCGCAAATCCCCACACAAACTATACAAGCCGAGGGCTTTGTCCAAGAGAGCTAGGCGATTAGCACGGACAGCAGGATCCGAATCCATAATCATGACTTCAGCAAAGAAACCATCCACGTGGACCCGGAAACCAGCCAGTTCCTGTAGAACTCCTAGATAATTCTTTTCACCCAATTGCTCTTGGCAAGACGCTTCGAGACTGATCAAGGCATCATGAAACGCCTGATCCGCTTCCGTGAAAACACTAGGATCCATGGGTTCACCTTTGGCTTTAGCTGCAAGATTGGCCACCCGTTCAAAGCCTGTAATCAAATCATCGTAGGATGCGGTACTCGCAAACGCGGTGAGTGCCTGCACTCGCCCGACCAAGTGTAGTATGCGGTCGTCTCGGGAAGCCATGGCGGCATCGATGATATCGTAGGCGTATCCTTGATCCAGCAAGAGTACACGGAGTCTCGCTAAGAGGAAGTCGACCAACGCCTTTGCGTTTTCATCCTCTAATTGGACTTCTGTATATCCTGCAGCGACTTCTCCTATTAGAGCGGCCAGCGAAACATCATAGCCGCCTTGCATAAGGATTTGAACCACACCTTGGGCTTGCCGCCGCAAGGCAAATGGGTCCTGCGATCCTGTGGGTATGCTTCCAACCGCAAAGTACCCAACCAAAGTATCCAGTTTGTCGGCTAAGCTAACCACTGTTCCTTCGACCGTACTCGGTACAGTATCCCCGGAGAAACGTGGTTTATAGTGTTCTCGAATGCCACTGGCCACGACATGCTCTTCGCCTTGAGCCAAGGCATATTTCTCACCCATGATGCCTTGGAGCTCGGGGAACTCGTAAACCATCTGCGAAACAAGATCCGTTTTTGCGAGCAACGCTGTACGAAGTGCTGTCTCTTTTCGATCACCATGCCCCAGAGTCTCAACGAGTTTGCCGGCCAATGTCTGGATTCGTTTGACCTTATCTCCTATGGATCCGAGCTTCTCGTGGAAGACGACGCCCTCGAGCTTTTCCAGATTATCTGTGAGCTTTGTCTGTACATCTTCGTCGAAAAAGAACTTGGCATCGGACAAACGGGCCTCTAAAACCTTTTCGTTCCCGGCGACGACATTGTCTAGATGATTGTCTGCCCCATTGCGCACCCCGATGAACTTTGGTGCCAGATTACCGTTTGAATCATGCAGCGGAAAGTAACGCTGATGCTCCTTCATTGACGTCACGAGCACTTCCGATGGCATATCTAAGTACTCATGTGAAAAACTGCCGCAAAACGCTGTCGGATATTCGATGAGATTGACTACCTCGTCCAACAAATCGTCATCCTCTAAAACCTGCGCACCTTCCTTACGGGCCACATCCCTGATCAGCTCCCAAGTCAGGGTCCGCCTTTCTACAGGATCAGCCACGACATAGTGATCTCGCATTTGCGTCACATAGTCACGTGGACTCAAAACCTCAATTGGTCCAGCACTTAACTGCCTGTGACCATAGCTGTACTTACTGGCCTGGACAGGTCCGACCTCAAGTGGAATCACTTCGTCATCAAACAGGGCAATAATCCAACGCAGTGGTCTCGCATAGCGCAAATTATAGTTGCCCCACCGCATGTTTTTCGGGAAACTCAGGTGAGAAATGGCATCTTCGAGAAGAGGCTTTAGGAGTTCCCTGGTCGGTCTCCCCTTTACCTCTTTCGAAACATAGATGTAATCGGCACCTTGAAAGGGCTTAACCGTAATCGCACTTTCATCTACACCCTGCGAACGAAGGAACCCCTGGCCCGCCTTGGTCAGATTACCATCCTGGTCTTTAGCCACATTGAGGGGTGGCCCTTTGATCTCTTCTACTAAATCTTCTTGTTGTATCTGCAAATCGCAAATCACAAGTGCCAAACGCCGAGGCGTACTGAAACAGAGAACCTCCCCGAACTGAAGCCTCTCCTGTTGAAGTTTCTTGATGACACTCTCCTTCATCTGCGTTAACGCCTTCTCGACAAAGCGGGCGGGTAACTCTTCGAAACCGAGTTCTAACAAGAAGTCCTTCATCACAAACTCCCCCCCTTAAGCATTGGAAAGCCCAGTTTCTCTCGCTCAGCAAGGTAGCCATGAGCAGCAAGCCGAGCCAGCGCCCGCACACGTCCTATGTAACGAGTGCGTTCACTTACACTGATGGCTCCCCTAGCGTCCAGTAGGTTAAACACATGGGAACACTTCAAGACAAAGTCATATCCGGGCAATACTAAGCCACCTTCGATGAGGCGCTTTGCCTCCGATTCATAAAGATCGAAAAGAGTGAACAATCTGTCGGCATCAGAGGCCTCAAAATTGAACTTAGAGAACTCAACTTCGTTCTGCATGAACACATCGCCATAGGTGACATCGCCCACCCACTTCAAGTCAAAAATGCTGTCCACGCCTTGAATAAAGGTCGCAAGACGCTCAAGACCATAGGTGATCTCGGCCGAGACAGGCTTCACGTCGATGCCGCCCACTTGCTGAAAGTAGGTAAACTGGGTAATTTCCATTCCATCAAGCCAGACTTCCCATCCCAAGCCCCAAGCGCCAAGTGTGGGCGATTCCCAGTCATCCTCAACGAAACGAACATCGTGTTTGAGCAAGTCAATGCCTAGAGCCTCCAAGCTTCCTAAGTACATCTCCTGAACATTGTCAGGCGAAGGCTTTAAGACCACCTGGTATTGGTAATAATGCTGTACACGATTGGGATTTTGACCATAACGACCGTCGGTGGGTCTCCTGCATGGTTGGACATAAGCGACGTTCCAGGGCTCTGGACCTAGAGCTTTTAAAAAAGTAGCTGGTGACATAGTCCCAGCCCCGACTTCAAGGTCATAGGGCTGGTAAATAATGCAGTCATGTTCAGCCCAATATGCCTGAAGTTTTAGAATCATATCCTGTAGATTCATATTCGACATCCACCCTCGCTCACTCAGATTTCATGTTTCATGTATATCAAATTGACCACTTATTGTCAATTAGCTTGCTATTGCTGCTACGGATTAAGAGCGTCCAAAGTCTCTAGGAAATCCAGTGACTTGAGGGGGTACTCCAGACGATAGTCGAGATACCTTCGCATCACTCGACGCAACTCTTCTTCGTTTTGGGCCGCTGGATGTAGCACCGTCAGTCTAGAAAAGTCCCACTCTAGTAGCTTTTTCATTAACTCCCAGGTACCATTTGACACAGACATACTACCAGGAACACTTACAGCACATTTGACGCATAGGGCTCCCCCTTGCTCTGTGAAAAAAACGTTGCCCTGCAAAACCTCGCGACACAACAAACAGTGATACAATTCTGGCTCATACCCCAACTCACGCATAAGCCGGATTTCAAAGGCTCGTGCGGCGAGCTTAAAACGCCCTGTTTCACCCAAAGCAAGAGTTGCAGCTAATAAGGGGAAAATCTGCTCGGTAGGGTCTTCTTCTGCTGTAAGAGCATCAAGGAGTTCGGTAATGTACGAAGCATAGGCGAACATTTCCAGGTCATCTCGCAAAGTCTGCCCACTATGGACTATATCAGCCTGACTCATGTTGTGTAGTCCTTTGCTCGGAAATACTAGGTAACGACCATGTGTGAACACCTGTGTCGGGCTCAGCAGACGATTTCTTATCCTGCGTGCACCTCGAGCCACCGCGTTCAGCTTTCCATGTTCTTTCGTGTAAAGAGTGACAATACGATCTGCTTCACCGAGGTTGCGTACACGCAAGACAACACCTTCGACTCTCCAGGTCACTTATCGTCACCGCCTGCCTCTTCAGGTGGCGTTATGCCTAAGTACCGGTAACCCAAAGTAGTGATGCAGCGTCCTCTGGCAGTGCGCTGCAATAAACCAAGCTGCAACAGGAAAGGTTCATAGACGTCTTCAATTGTGTTCGCCTCTTCACCGATTGCGGCAGCTAGGCTCTCTACACCCACAGGTCCTCCTCCGAAGACTCTTTGTATGGTAACTAGAATACGCCTATCTAGGTGATCCAAGCCGTTTTCGTCGATATCGAAAAGCCCCAGTGCTTCTTTGGCAACTCCGTGGGAAATGTGATTATCGGCGCGAACTTGAGCGTAGTCCCGAACCCTTTTCAACAAGCGGTTAGCCACCCTTGGAGTCCCGCGGGAGCGTTTGGCAATCTCAATCGCACCGTCTTCGTCAATGGCCACACCAAGAATTCGCGCAGTCCTTGTCACAATGGCCTGCAAGTCCTTCACCTCATAAAGTTCGAGACGACTAATCATCCCAAAACGATCCCTCAAGGGGGAGGTAAGCATACCCGCCCGTGTCGTGGCACCAATCAAGGTGAACGGAGGCAGGTCGATGCGTACGGATCGAGCGCCTGGTCCTTTTCCAATTACAATATCCACCGCACCATCCTCCATGGCCGGATAGAGAACCTCCTCCACAGAGCGGCTCAGTCGGTGTATTTCGTCAATAAACAACACATCATTGGCTTGCATACTCGTTAGAATAGCAACCAGATCCCCCTGGCGCTCAATCGCTGGGCCAGATGTCGTATGGATCCCGACTCCCATCTCTGTGGCAATAATGTGGGCTAGACTAGTCTTACCCAGTCCTGGAGGACCATAGAACAAGACGTGATCCAAGGCCTCGTTGCGTTGTTTTGCTGCGGTAACGAACAGCCTCATATGCTCCTTCACTTTATCTTGCCCAATGTACTCGTCAAGCGTGCGAGGTCTGATCGACACCTCGGCATCCCATTCATCGGGTCGTCTCCAACCACTTACTATCCGTTCCGTCTCCAAGTACGTTCACCCCTTTGCTGGCTATTCTGTGCCAGCGCCACCTTAAGCAGCTCCTGCAAATTGTAGTTTTCCTTTAAGTGCGGTTTGGCTAAGTTCACCATACGTTCCGCTTCACTGCCACCATATCCTAGGGCCTGCAAAGCTTCTACCGCATCTTCAAAGACGCTTCCCGAAACAATGGGCAAATCATCATCGCCGCCACTTTGCTCCCAAGCCGTGTTCTTGAACGCATCCTTCAGTTCTAACAACAGACGTTGGCCCGTCTTCTTTCCGATTCCAGGCAGACTCGTCAACGTTGCCAAGTGCTGCCCTTGAACAGCATGAACAAACTCTCCTGGGGAAATATTGGACAGAATGCCTATTCCAAGCTTAGGCCCGATACCTGCTACTCCTATGATTTTGTGAAAGAGATCCCTCTCCTCTACGGATGAGAATCCGTACAAGACAAAAGCATCGTCTCTCACCTGTAAATGCGTATGAATATGTAGTTCCTGCCCTACCGCCGGCAGTTTTTTTAGCACCGATCCAGTGACGATGACTTCGTAGCCAATGCCTTGGACATCTAAGACAACCGTACTCTCTGTGATTTCGGCAAGTCGCCCTCTTAACGAGACAATCATTGTACTCTCCCCCAGTTATTGGCGTTATGGCCATGGCACACACAGATCGCCAACGCATCGGTCACGTCGTCGGGCTTGGGTGCTTCTGCAAGTCCCAGGAGCATTTTGATCATATAAGCCACCTGTTCCTTACTTGCCTTGCCATATCCTGTAACCGCCATTTTAACCTGCAGTGGCGTATACTCAGAGACTGTCAGTCCCGCATGAGCTCCTGCCAGGATAGCCACGCCCCTGGCTTGTCCAACCGCTAGAGCGCTCGCCACGTTCTTGTTGAAAAAAAGTTCTTCGACTGCTAGGCAATCAGGATTGAACTCCGCAATCAGATCCGTCAACCCTTCATAAATGGTCTCCAATCGGGATGATGTACATTGGTTCGCTGGAGTACGAATGGCTCCATAGCCCAAAGCAATGTGCCTGTTGTCTTCCAGCTTTACTACACCGTAGCCCGTGATAGCTGTACCGGGGTCAACTCCCATGATGATCATGACTTCCACCCACCTCGACCACTCTATTCGACACCGCATAAAGTAAGTCCTTGCCTAAGATTCGGTGCAAAGAAAAAGCCTCAATCCAGCGGCCTAGGTTGAGGCTATTAGAGCAAACAGTTTCTGACTTGCGAGAAATGCCACTACAAAGAAAACCAATCCAACAAGGAAAAGCACAATCACGCGGCGCATAATTCTCCCCCTTTAGGAGAGTATGCCCGCAACCACACTGAGTATTCCTAGCTTTGCACCTCATAGTTAGAATAGACTTCTTGAACTTCGTCCAGTTCTTCAAGAATTTCGATCAACTTCTCCACGGACTCGACCTTATCCTCGGTAATGGCCACCGTGTTCTGAGGAATAAAGCTAATCTCGGCTCCAAGGAACGCGAGACCTTGCCCTTCTAACTCACCTTTCACCGTCAGAAAGTCGCTCGGTTCGGTATGGATTTCAATAACGTCACCCTCGGTGACAACATCCACTGCGCCTGCGTCGAGGGCCAGAAGCATGACTTCATCTTCATCTACCTCGCCACGCTCAACAACAAGAACACCCCGTCGTTCAAACATCCAGGCAACGCATCCGCTTTCTCCAAGGTTGCCCCCGTACTTCGAGAAACGATGACGAACCTCTCCGGCAGTACGGTTACGGTTGTCGGTAAGGGTGTCGAGCATGATAGCCACGCCACCAGGTCCATATCCTTCGTAGAGCACCTCTGAGTACGAAGCCCCTTCAAGGCCCCCTACAGCACGTGCAATCGCTCGTTCGATGTTATCATTTGGCATGTTCACTGCCCGGGCTTCATCGATGGCCAAACGTAGTTTAACATTGGCCTCCGGATCAGGTCCGCCCTCTTTGGCTGCAACACTAATCTTGCGCCCTATCTTGGTGAATATCTGACCGCGCTTCGCGTCTTCTTTCGACTTCTTATGCTTAATATTAGCCCATTTGGAATGTCCTGCCATAGTTTCACGCCCTTTCCCTCCCATTTTAGCATAGGAGGTCTCCACAGACAAGGATTACCTGCCCTGGTGGGACTTAACAGCCTCTTGAATACCCATGAAAAGGACATATTGCAGACCAAGAACGAGTACTATCAGGAAAAAGGGTGAGACAAGATGTGTAATGAGCAGGAAATCATAAAGGCCATGGGCTAAAGCACCGACCGCTAACCCCAAAGCCAATTGCACCACGGGTCTTGCAGAGAACCTGGCCTTCCCTAGATAGTAGCCCGCTAAACCCGAGAAGGCAATGTGAGCGAGTGTGGCAATCGTCCCTCGCAAGGGAGCCACCGTCAAACCAAAGGCAGAAATATACAGAATGTTCTCCACAACGGAAAAACCTATAGCCGTAGCGATGGAGTAGATGATTCCATCCATTGGTTCGCTAAAATGCTCTGATCTAGATACCGCCAAATAGACGGCCCCCAGCTTGAAGAACTCCTCCCCGAGGCCTACGACGGCGAACGAAAGGGCCAACTGCATCAACAACGAGTTGGATTGCTGAAGGAGATGCCTAAAGGGGGCTTCCCAACTCAAGGCCGGTATAACGCCCAAAGCCCCAAAAAGCATGCACAATGCCAGCCTTCCCACAGGCTCCTTATCTCTTACATCAAAACGATTAAAGTACCACAGCCAAAACAGTCCGGGGACCAGTGACGCCAGGAATACCGTTAGCACCCCATCACTCCTTGGAGATTACGTTTCTGCATCTTGGTCTACTGCAAGCAATCTCTCGCCATGTCCCCAGTGTACGGCCTGTTCTACTTGACATGCACCACAACGGTACAAATCAGTATAGGGGTCTTCGGGTTCTGACTCAATCCCTAGCATTGGTTGATTGCAGAAAGGACATCGTACCATGGTATCACCTCGCTACTAGGGTGTGCTTCTCTCCAACTTTTATGAAAGAATCGCAAGAAGGATAAATTCACCAAATCGAGAACCATTGAATGGAATAGAAAAAGCAGAGGGAGGTTCATTATGAAACTAGGTGAAGTGTTACGTAGCGGTGACTGGAAGAGTGAAAAACATGTTCCGGTTATTGATGCCCCTGAACGCGTGCAAGCAGATCAGCCCTTAGAGATCGGTGTCAGTATCGGAGCGGACAATCCGCATCCAAACACGGCCGAACACCACATTCGTTGGATCAAGCTTTTGTTTCAACCCACGGAAGGATTTACTTTTGAACTGGCCGATATCCAACTGACGGGGCACGGTGAAGGTCTTAAGGGTGGTCACGAAGGACCCGTCTATACTGATCCCTTTGCCAAAGTCACAGTGCGCCTCAAGCAAAGTGGTACCATCATTGCTTTGAGCTACTGCAATATTCACGGACTTTGGGAAAACAGCAAGACGATCACAGTAGAGTAGAAAGAGTAAGGGTGCAGGAAATCTCCTGCACCCTGTTTTTTCACCGAAAAGCGATGTATTACTTCTTGCCGTTCTTAATCCATTCAGCAACGGTTACCGTGCGTTTTGCTTGATGTTTGACGGCATCTTCTACGTTTTCAATCATTTTTCCTTCTTGATCCACACTAACGCTGGTTCCATACGGATTGCCGCCCGCAGCGAAAATCGACGGATCGGTATATCCCGGAGCCGCCACAATGGCGCCCCAATGGTACATGTTGGTGTACAATGACAGAATCGTAGCCTCTTGACCGCCATGAGGGTTCTGCGCAGAGGTCATGCCGCTGACGACCTTGTTGGCAAGTTTGCCGTGGAACCACAACCCCCCAGTTGTATCTAGGAACTGGCGCATCTGAGCAGCCATGTTTCCGAAGCGCGTAGGTACGCTAAAGATGTATGCATCAGCCCACTCCAAGTCAGCAGAGGTAACCTCTGGAACATCCTTAGTGGCTTCAACATGTGCCTTCCAGGCTGGGTTTGAGTCAATGGCAGCCTGTGGAGCTAACTCAGGGACTTTAAGAACTCTTACTTCTGCTCCTAACTCTTCAGCGCCTTCTTTGGCCCATTTGGCTAATTGATAGTTCGTTCCTGTTGAACTGTAGTAAATCACTGCCAGTTTTACTGACATTATACTCACTCCTATCGGACTGATTTAATCACTAACTTACTTAACATTTAACCATATTTTGTCTGTCTTGGCAACTACTTTTTCTTGGCTGACTCCTCAATGATTCTGAGCACATTATTCGTGCCATCTCTTACTTGTGATTCTCTCATCGTTTTAATGAACTCTTCTTTGTTTGCCTCAAGCAGAGCTAAATTATGCTCCAGCGAGCGTAGATTCAGCTCCTCCTCTTGAATCACTAAGCTAAACCCCTGCTTGGCAAAGGACTCGGCGTTCAGGATCTGATCACCACGACTCGCCTGTCTCGAGAGGGGCACTAAGATATGTGGTTTTGTCAATGCGACAAGTTCAAAAATGGAGTTGGCCCCAGCGCGCGAAAGAACATAATCGGCGGCAGCAAGCAAGTGGGGTAACTCGTCCTTGGCGTACTCCAACTGAAAATAGCGAGGATTCCTTAACGAGTCATCGACGTTCCCCTTCCCGCACAGATGGATAATCTGGTAGCGTGTGGTGAGGGCTGCAAGATTGTCGCGAACCGTTTGGTTTAAAATCGTCGCGCCTAGACTCCCGCCCATCACCAGTAGAACTGGATGATCATCCGTAAATTTGCAGTAGCGAAGTCCCTCACGTTTCGATCCATTGATCAGCTCCGAGCGAATAGGCGTTCCAGTGACAATTCCTTTACCCTTTACATGCTCCAGTGAGTCAGGGAAAGTTAGACACAGTTCTTTCGCAAAGGGTAGACTAATCTTGTTCGCCAACCCAGGAGTCAGGTCGGATTCATGTAAGACCACTGGTATCCTCAATAACCACGCCGCGACTGTCACAGGGACCGAGACAAAACCGCCCTTACTGAAAACGACGTTGGGTCTGATTCTCCATAAGACGCGATGCGCCTCAAAGACTCCTTTCAGTACACGAAATGGGTCGCTGAGGTTCTTCAGATCAAAATAGCGTCGTAGTTTTCCAGCGCTAATGGGGTAATAAGGAAGATGTTCCTCCATAAGCTCTCTTTCAATTCCTTCATGCGTACCGATATAGTGAATCTCCCAGCCACGCTCCTGTAAATGTGGTATCAAAGCAAAGTGCGGTGTGACATGGCCCGCGGTACCGCCGCCCGTTAGCACGATTTTCTTCATCAGAACCCTCCTGTCCTGGGCAGGTATTTCATAGGAAAGGTGGAACTAGCTTCTATGAACACTTGCGAGGTGATAGTATGTATCCAATAGCATTTAGCGTTGGTTCAATAGACATCTATTGGTATGGCATCCTTATGGCCTGCACCTTTGTGTCGGCCTACTTCATTGCTCGATACTTTGCACGTCTGCATGGCGTCAAGGTGGAACTCATCGAGAACCTTTTTTTCATTTCGGCTGTAGCAGGACTTATAGGCAGTCGCTTAGGGGCAATCATTCCCTATTGGCGTTATTTCCTTGACAACCCTCTGGAGATCTTTTCCCGGGCTGGTATGGCATCTCACGGAGCCATTCTTGCAGTCATGACGATTGGTTACTTTTATGTCCGTAAACACAAGTTAAACTACTGGCAGATTGCTGATTTTGCCGCACCTATTCTCCCGGCGGGACACATCTTTATCCGCTTAGGCAATTTTCTCAGCGGTGAGTTGTACGGGCCTCCCACGGATTTGCCATGGGCTGTGGAGTTTCCCGATAGCCTGGTACCGGTCCACCCTTCACAGCTGTATGAAGTGCTGGCCGCGGCCGTCATCCTGCCTTTTGCCTGGAAGTGGGCGAAAAACCCACGTTATCCAGGGTATGCGTTCTTGCGTACGATGTTTGCCCACTCGGTCGTGAGGTTCTTCTTAGACTTCATTCGACAGCATAGTGAGCTTTATGGTCCTTTTGTGCTCAGCCAAATCATCGCTCTGGGCATCTGCGTGGTTACCTTACCGGCCATTGTGATTCTGGACCGTCGCCACAAAGTCAAGTAACTCCGCGCTCACAAATGGGGCGAAGGGACGCAGCAAGTACCCTATCGTCTCCGCCTCTTTCGTTGTGAAGACTGATTTGTCCTTTATGTACCCCATGATAGCCGCCAGTGCTGTGTGGGGTTTTCTGTTTTTCAAGCGTGTCTGCACCTGTGTCCGCAATTCTAGAAGTTCAGCTTGCTCTACGAGCTCATCAGTTTCGTTGTTACAGTTCTGACCGGAGGTCCACACCCGGTTCACAAGACGATAGGCACTAGCTAGTCCCTGCCATTGGAAGACGTAGTCCCTTTCGGGCGGTCCCATGTAAAGACAGTAGACACGCAAAGCGTCGACACCAAAGTCAGGGAGAAAATCGCTCATCGGCCCCGTATTCAAAAGGCGGCCACAAGACAGGATATCCCGTGCGCGAAGCTGGTTCGCGCGATAACCATAATCACGGGGCACCACTGCAATGGGGTACTGCTCTCCCCATACTGCACCTTGAACCGACAAACCGAGATGGACCGCATCCCTCATCCACGGTTCCGTAACACCAATGGCTGCTATGGCGGATCTCGCCCCATAAAAGGACGAGACCAGAAAGTCGGCCAAAAACAGAAGTCTTGCGTTTTCCAATGTAAGTGCCTCGGAGTCTGACGGAACAAGTACAGTGCAAGCCCGTACCGTTTCTTCGCTTGCATCTATGTCTTGTCCCCAATGGTCTCGCCACTTGCGTTCTATCATGCTGTGATTATAACGTACCATAGGCATCTTCACTCACTTCAAAGGGAATTCCAATCGCCCCTCATTGCTCAACAGGTTCTCTTGACCAGCAAAGTACCAAGTAGGAACAGTACCAATAAACACCTCTTCCAGAATCGGAACTTGCGTTGATACGAGAATTTCTTCAGACACTAGGGGAACGGCGATGCGCATCTTAACTTGTATGTCCAAAAGCACACGGTGCAAGGTTTGGTTTATTCCTGCACTCTCAAAACTTGCCACCGGAGTCGTTACCAAGCCTCCAACAGGAATCATGCGAACCGGAATTCCCGGTCCCCAAGAGGCCAGGAAGTCCAGACCGGTTAGCTGACCTAAAGGGATCGGAAAGACCTCTTCACCCAGATTGTTTAGGGTCTGGAGTATCTTGTGCGTGGCCTGGCTACTGACTCGGTTTACTTCGCCCATGTCATATTGAATGGCCCGCAAGTTGCCGTCACCATCGCGTACAAAGTGGGCCATCGTTGTACTGCTGAGACTAACCGCCATCATCTCTTCGACGGCCACATTAATCGCCCGCGTCGCTAGACTCATGGCCCTCACCTCCGCCCATGTCCGCAGCACGGGAGCCAAACGTCGCTCGGCTATCATGAGCGTCAATACCGAAAAAAGTACAAGAATGAAGACAACAACGCCTACATATGTGCGCCATGTAAATCTTATCATGAACCATCACCCCTCACAAGTGTTCACAACTTTACCGGGTACGCCCTAGGTATTCAGACTATTTAACGAAGTTATATGGTATAATAAAACCATGAAATATCCCGCGGGGGTGTCAGCGTGAAACGAAAGACCATTCTCATCTATGTACTAGTAATCCTGGGTTCCACCCTGCTAGGAGCCGGTGTTGGCGTCCTTTCAGCATACCTACGAAGTGCTCCGAGCCTTGACCAGGTCAACATTCATCAGAACTTTACTACTTACATTTATGATATTAATGGTCGTTTAATCACGGATCTGTACAAAGAAAACCGAATCCCCGTGGATATCAATGAGTTGCCGGACCATGTCAAGAACGCGGTGGTAGCCATCGAAGATGACCAGTTTTACAACCACCATGGTATAAATTTCATCGCCTTCGGACGAGCGATTCTGATCAACATTAGGGATTGGAGTTTCAGTCAGGGTGGCGGCACGATTACGATGCAGTTAGCCCGCAATGTGTTCTTGACCCAGAAGAAGACTATCATGCGAAAGCTTGAGGAGTTTCTATGGGCGGTGCAAATTGAGCGGAAGTACTCTAAGGATGAGATTCTTGAAGCATATCTCAATGAGTTCTACTTAAATCATGGTGCGTACGGCATCGAAGCAGGGGCACGTACCTTCTTCGGGAAATCCGCGAAAGACCTCACCGTCGCCGAGGCTGCTCTCATTGCCGGAGTCATACGCTGGCCTACGCGCTACTCTCCCTTTGTTAACCCTGACATTGCCATCGATCGACGCAACTTCGTACTTAGCCGAATGCAAGAAGTGGGTTATTTGACCGAAGCAGAGGCGACTCGGGCCAAGAATGAACCTTTAGTGCTGGCAGAGCGACGCCAACGTGTAGTAGAAGCAAGTTACTTCGTGGATTACGTGATAGCGCAATTGGTTGAAAGGTATGGCGAAGCTGCTGTCTTCAGCGGTGGGCTTCGAGTCTACACGACCCTT
>Ga0265293_10008249_pt1 | contig 15539 bp, 13 predicted proteins | sample Munlanlewell138R_FD_192505 | JGI IMG/M metagenome (GOLD analysis project Ga0265293, IMG submission 192505) | Leachate microbial communities from a municipal landfill in Southern Ontario, Canada - Leachate well 138R | ecosystem: Engineered > Solid waste > Landfill > Unclassified | place: Canada...
CTGATAATGGAAGGCCGGCGGGTGAACTCTTCCGCCGAGTGGGAAGTAATGTGACGATTTATCCCGGTGCCAAGATAATCTGTAACGGTCCGGTCGGGGACAACGTGATCGTTGGCGCAAACGCAGTAGTCACGAAGCCATTTCCAGAGAATGTTGTGCTTGCCGGCGTTCCGGCAAGGGTGATACGACAAATCGATTACCACGAGGAGGTGGCAAGTGGAAACGTCGGTAAAGCTTAATATTGGCTGCGGCAACAAGCGCCGGGAGGGGTTTGTCGGGATCGACAAGTATCCGTGTGCGGCGGCGGACATCGTCTGCGACATCACGACGGGCATCCCCTGCGGGGATGACACGGTTGACGAGGTCATCATGGACAACGTGATAGAGCATATCCTCGATATTCCCGCGGTTATGCGCGAGGTTCACCGGGTATGCAAGCATGGCGCGAAGGTGACGATCATTACGCCGCACTTCTCTTCCCTGACCTCGTGGCGGGATCCCACCCACATACACCATCTCTCGTATTTCTCGTTCGATCACTTCGCGAAGGAGAATACGCGCCACTACATGGGCTGCCAGTTCGAGGTGGTCAACCGCAGACTGTCGTTCGTGGGCGGCCCGGGCGGCCTGATCGGTAGGTTCATCTTCTGGCTGAGCCCGCGCAAGTATGAGCAGAACTACTGCTTCATCTTCAGGGCCAGCACCCTGACCTTTGGGCTCCGGGCGGTGAAGAACGCGCCGCAGGCCGGCTGACGCCTCAGCCGTGGTAATCGCGGTACCAGCGCACGAAGTTCCGCAGACCAGCGTCCAGAGGCGTTGACGGCCTGTAGCCCAGGTCGTGCTCCAGGCTGGAGATGTCGGCATAGGTGGCGACCACGTCTCCCGGCTGCATGGACAGGTAATTCCGGATCGCCTTCACGCCGAGGCAGTCTTCCAGAATGGAGATGAAGTCTTCCAGGGTGACCGGCTGGTTGTTCCCTATGTTGTAGATGCGATAGGGCGCGTAACTGGTCGCCGGGTCCGGGGCGTCGCCGGACCACAGGGGATTTGGCGCGGGGATGTGGTCGATGACCGCCATTACCCCTTCAATCACGTCGTCGATGTAGGTGAAGTCCCGCGACATCCGGCCATGATTGAAGACGTCGATGGGCTCACCCGCCAGGATCTTCCGGGTGAAGCTGTAATAGGCCATGTCGGGACGGCCCCAGGGGCCGTAGACCGTAAAGAAGCGCAGGCCGGTGCAGGGAAGACCATAGAGATGCGCATAGCTATGCGCCATGAGCTCGTTGGCCTTCTTGGTGGCGGCATAAAGGCTCACGGGATGGTCGACGTTGTCGCTCACGGAGAAGGGCATCTTCGTGTTGGCGCCATAGACGGAACTCGAAGAGGCGAAAACCAGGTGTTCGACCTCGTGCTTACGGCAACACTCGAGGATATTGCCGAATCCGACGACATTGCTGCTGAGGTACGCCTGGGGGTTCTTGAGTGAATAGCGGACGCCCGCCTGTGCGGCGAGATTCACCACGCGGTTTGGCTGCGTTTCGGAAAAGATGCGTTCGAGCGTTGCGGCGTCAGCCAGATCAGCCTTGATTTCGACGTAACCCGGCTTCCCGCGATTCGTTTCCAGCCGGGCGGCCTTCAGGCGCACGTCGTAGTAATCATTGAGATTGTCCACGCCCACAACCTCGTCGCCACGGGCGAGCAGACGTGAGACAAGGGCAGCACCGATAAAACCTGCGGAACCTGTAACAAGGACTTTCATTTCAGACACGCTCTACCAAGTACATCGCGCCTTCGGGTTGGTTCGAGCGGCTGTTACCACGGTCGAACTGCGCCGCCTAAGCACGCAGGGATTGCTCGAAATAGGCGATGGTGTTCACCAGACCCTGGGTCAGGTCGATGGCGGGGGTCCAGCCCAGATGTTGACGAGCGAGACTGATATCCGGCTGCCGTTGGCGCGGATCGTCATGGGGCAAGGGTTTGAATACCAGCCGGGAAGGCGAGCCCGTCAGTTCCAACACCTTCTCCGCGAGCTGCCGGATCGTGAATTCGCCAGGATTGCCCAAATTCACCGGCCCGGTAAATCCATCCGGCGAATCCATGAGCCGCACGAAGCCTTCCACCATGTCATCCACATAGCAGAAGCTGCGCGTCTGGGAGCCGTCGCCATAGATGGTGATCGGTTCACCCTTCAGCGCCTGCACGATGAAATTGGAAACCACGCGGCCATCGTTCGGATGCATGCGCGGACCGTAGGTGTTGAAGATACGGGCGACTTTTATTTTCAGGCCGTGTTGCCGGTGATAATCGAAGAAAAGGGTTTCCGCACAGCGCTTGCCTTCGTCATAGCAGGAGCGCACGCCGATGGGATTCACATGGCCCCAGTAATCTTCCGTTTGCGGGTGCACCTGTGGATCGCCATATACCTCGCTGGTCGATGCCTGGAACACCTTGGCCTTGGTGCGCTTGGCCAGGCCCAGAACGTTGATGGCGCCGTGCACCGAGGTCTTGGTGGTCTGCACCGGGTCGAACTGGTAATGGACCGGGGAGGCAGGGCAGGCCAGGTTGTAGATCTCGTCCACCTCCACATACAAGGGGAAGGTGACGTCATGGCGCATCAGCTCAAAATGGGGATCACCCATCAGGTGTGCGATGTTGTCCTTCGTGCCAGTGTAAAAATTGTCCACGCACAGGACGTCATGCCCATCGGCCATGAGTCTTTCGCACAGGTGTGAGCCGAGGAACCCGGCGCCCCCGGTGACCATGACACGTTTCCGGATTCCGCCACGCATATGCCTACCGTCCGATCCCCTGGTATTCGAAACCGATCGCCCTGACCGTCGTCGGATCGTATTGGTTACGACCATCGACGATGATCGACTGCTTCATGCGCGATTTCATCTGCGCGAAGTCGGGATTGCGGAAGGGCTTCCACTCGGTGACGAGTACCAGCGCATCCGCACCGTCGAGGGCATCGTACTGGTGTTCCACCAGCGTGAGCCGTCCGTCGTCGAGCCACTCGCGGGGCAATTCCTTCTGGGCCACTTCGGCGGCGACGGGATCGAAGGCTACCACGCGGGCGCCTGCGGCAATGACCTCGCGCAGGAACACCTTGGACGGGGCCTCGCGCATATCGTCGGTGCCGGGTTTGAATGCCAGGCCCCACAGCGCGAACGTGAGTCCACTCAGGTCCGTGCCGAAACGGGCGAAGACTTTCTGCGACAGGCGGTACTTCTGGTTGTTGTTGCGCTGCTCGACGGCGCGCAGCACCCAGGGCTCGAAGTCGTTCTGCTCGGCCGTGTGTACCAGGGCCTTCACGTCCTTGGGAAAGCACGAGCCGCCGTAGCCACAGCCTGGATAGATGAAGTGGTAGCCGATGCGCTGATCTGAACCAATGCCCTTGCGCACGTTCTCCACGTCTACGCCGAGGACTTCGCACAGGTTGGCGATCTCGTTCATGAACGAGATCTTGGTGGCGAGCATGGCGTTGGCCGCGTACTTGGTCATTTCCGCGTCGCGTACGCCCATCACCACGGTGCGTTCATGGTTGCGGGTGAACGGCGCATAGAGCTCGCGCATGATGCGCGTGGCGCGCTCATCGTCGGAACCGACCACCACGCGATCGGGTTGCATGAAGTCATCGATGGCTGCGCCTTCCTTGAGGAATTCCGGGTTGCTGACCACGCTGAACTCGACCTGGGCACCACGCTTCGCGAGTTCTTCTCCAACGGCGGCGGCAACCTTCCCGGCGGTACCGACCGGCACCGTGGACTTGTCCACCACCACGTTGAACGGGTGTTTCATGTGCTGGCCCAACTCGCGGGCGACACCGAGCACGTACTGGAGATCAGCCGAACCGTCTTCCCCCGGTGGCGTGCCCACTGCGATGAAATAGACGCTGGCGTCAGCCATGGCCTCGGGCAGCGAGGTGGTGAAGCGCAAACGGCCCTCGGCGAAATTCCGGGCTACCAGATCATCCAGGCCCGGCTCATAAATGGGGAGGCGGCCGTTTTTCAGGCCCTCGATCTTGGCCGTGTCCACGTCGACGCAGGTGACGGTATTGCCCATTTCGGCAAAGCATGTGCCCGTGACCAGGCCCACGTAGCCGGTGCCGACCACCACGATGTTCATACGCCGCTTCCCCCTGTCCTGAGCGAAAAATGGATCCGATTATATACGGGCTTGGCGGGGCCGTCAGGGAGCCTACGGCACCACGTGAGCGCGAAATCCGGCCAGGCTTCTCAGATCGCCACTGAAGAGGGCCTGCTGCATCACCCGGGTGAAGGCCAGCGCCCGGTCGCGCCGCGCCGCACTGTGTTCGCCGCAGGCCTGTGGCGCAAGGCTCGCTGCATCGAAACAACGCAGGTCCTCCGGGTGCCGCAGCGGAAATTCGAGTCCCTGCTGGCCTTCGACCCACCCCACCAGGCCCGCGTGGTAATAGTCCGCCGTGGACGCGGCGCCGGCTGCGGTGAGCTGCTGGCCGCTGAACCACGGGCTCACCGGCAGACCGAGCAGTGCGAGCAATGTCGGCGCGACATCCCGCTGACTGGCGGTGATGTCCAGCGACGCCGGCGGAAGACGACCGGGGGCATGGATAAGAAAGGGCACGCGATAGCGGTTGATGAGCGGTCCTTCGTACGGTCCGGCATGGTCCGCCAAGGCCACCAGCACGGTATCGGGAAAAGCATGGAACAGTTGTTCCACGAACTCGCCGAAGGCGGCGTCAGCGAAATGCAGCACATTGTCGTAGCGTGTTGCCGGCGCGTCGTCCGGGAAGGCGGGTGCCTGGCCATCGGGCAGCAGGCGGTCGTGAGTGGTGTTGGTGTTCACACCGGCGAGGAACGGCTGCGGCATGGTAGCCAACCGATCCAGGGTGAAGCGGTAGAGGTCCGGGTCGTGCATGCCCCAGCTGTTGTGGGGCAGGCGGCCGTCGCCGGCGTGCTCCTTGCCGAAGCTCTCCTGAAAACCGAGCAGTTGTGCGAATGCGCCCGTGCCGCTGGTACCCGATACCGTGCCCTGGAAGAAGGCTGTGTGATAACCCTGTTCCCGCAGGAGTTTGGGCAGGCAGTCGTAGCTGTAATTCTGTAGTTGGGTCTGGGCGACGGTGGCACCGAGCGGATTCTGGGCCGAGCACAGCGTGGCGAACATGCCTTCCGTGGTGCGCTTGCCACCGGCCAGCATGTCACGGGTGGTGAAGGCACGGGCACGCAGGGCGTCGAAATGTGGCGTGGTCTGACGGGGCCCACCGTAGGAGGCCATATGGTGGGCCGACCAGCTCTCCAGGAAGACGATGACCACATTCGGCAGTGTGCTGGCGGGCGTGCCCTCAGCTGCTGGTGCCGGGCCCAGCAGTTCGCGCACCAGGGCGTAGTCCGCCGCACCAGGGCTTTCACGCATCACCGGTTCCACACTGTACGGTGTCACGGACGAAAATATGGCGTTGTACGCGCCGTTCAATGCCAGCGTCGCCTTGTCCGGATCCCCCAGAGCCTGGGCATGCAGCGGCTCGAGGGGGACGGACTGTAGGCCACCACGAGTCATCAGGATGGCAAGGAAAAGTACCGCCACCAACTTGAGCTCGGGGGCAGGTATGCGCCACCAGGGTGCCGCCGCCGCGAACATCGGGCGAGGAGTGACGGGGGCCGGCAGCACCCAGCGTGTCAGCCACAGGGCGATGACGAGAAAGGCCAGTTGCATGAGCACCGGGTACAGAAAAGTAACCACGGCGGCGGCCGCCAACTCCATGCCGGAGTTGTACGCCTCCTTGAGCTCGTAGCCCATGTGCCGGCCGGTTTCCGCGAAGTAAAGCAGGTCGGCGCCATGGATGAGCACCAGTGCGGTAACAGCAAACGAGGCAGCCAGCCGCACCGCGCCCATGAAATGGACGCGCAGCAGACGGGTGCACAGGTGCGCAACGAAGATGGCCAGGAAAGCGAAAATGGCTGCGATGGCCAGATCGAAGCGCAGCCCCACCAGAAGCGCATGGAACACCTCGCCGGTGCCCAGCCCGGCGCGCACCTCCTCATGCCAGGCGGCAAACCACGACTTTTCGATCAGCGTGACGAGAAACAGCACGCCCAGCGTGCGAAAGAATGCGGCAAACGTGTTCATGGCGCGGTGGCCTCTCGAAGCCGATGGGCAAGCAAGCGATCCAGCATGGCGTTCACTTCCTCCACGGTGATGCGTTCCATGGTCCCGGGATCGCGCACACGGATCCCGAACGGTAGTTCATCGACCGGCTTTCCATATTTCCCGAGCACGGCTTCTTCATAACGGCTTACCACGTAAGCGGCGCTGAGGTAGGGCCGTGCGCGCACCGGATTGGTGGTGGCATACAGTCCGATGACGGGCGTGCCGACCGCCGTCGCCAGATGGGCCGGTCCGGAGTCGGGCGCCAGCACCACCTCGGCGCGTGCCAGGAGGGCGAGTAATTCCTTGAGGCTGGTCCGGCCGATGAGATTCAGTGCCTGGTGGTGCATGTGACGCGTGATGGCCTCCCCGTAACCCTTTTCGATGGCGCTCGGCCCGCCCGTGAGCACGACGCGCATGCCATGACGCTCGACGGCGTAATCGGCCACGGCCGCATAACGCTCGGCCGTCCAGTTGCGGTAGCCCATGCTGGAGCACGGACTCACCACCAGCACTGGCGCCCCGGCCGGGACCTGTTGTTCGGCAAAGCGCCGCGCCGCCTCGGGCACGGGAATGTCCCAGCGCAGTTCGCGCCCGCTGACACCCAGCGCATGGGCGAACTCGAAGAAGCTGTCCATTACGTGCTGGCGCGGGCGCGCAGCGATGCGCGCGTTGGTGAACAGCCACTGCAGGTCCTTGGCGCGGGCGCGGTCGAAACCCACGCGCACGTCGGCCTGCACCAGCAGACTGGCCAGGCTGGCTCGCACGGAATGCTGCATGTGCAACAGCACGTCGAAGTGCCGGCCGCGCAGCACATGCGCCAGATCCAGGTAGGCGCGCCATCGCCGCGCCTTGTCGAAGATGATAAATTCCACGCCCGGCACGTCACCCACCAGCGAATGCTCCAGCCGGCCGATGATCCAGGTGATGGCCGTCTGGGGCCACGCGGCCTGCAAGGTGCGCACCATGGGAAGCACATGGCTGACGTCGCCCACTGCCGAAAGGCGCAGCAGACACAGGCGACGGGGCGGGGTGGCGAGCGGCAGCAGGGCCATGGGAATGAAACCGGAAACGCGATCCACGGAAAAGAGCCACATCCTATACGAAGGGGCGCTACTCGACCACGTCGACGACGCCCTGTTCGCCCCTGGGCATCTTGCCGGAATCGCTGCCGCCGGTCGCGGAACCACGTGGTTTTTCGCGCGCGGGGAACGGCAGCTGGTGCTGCGGCATTACCGGCGCGGCGGCCTGCCGGCGCGTATCTTCGCCGATCGCTACGTGTGGACAGGCCTGTCCCGCTCCCGGCCTTGGCGTGAATGGCACCTGCTGGCGACCTTGCACGCCCGCGGCCTGCCGGTGCCGCGCCCGGTGGCAGCCCGTGTGGTGCGCCACGGCATCTTTTACCGCGGCGACCTGATTACCGAGCGGCTTCCCGCTGAGCCGCTGTCGGCCTGGCTGCACAAAGGCACGCTGCCTGCCGGCCGCTGGCACGCCATTGGCGTGTGTATCCGGCGTTTCCACGCAGCCGGTGCGTTCCATGCCGATCTCAATGCCCACAACATCCTGCTCGCCGATGACGGCGCGGTGTTCGTGATCGATTTCGACCGGGGGGAATTGCGCACGCCAGGCGGGTGGCGCGATGCGAACCTGCGGCGCCTTGAGCGTTCACTGTGCAAACTGCGCGGAAAGTATCCGGATTTTGGCTTCACTTCGGAGGATTGGCAGTCTCTCTTGGTGGGCTACGCCGGAGGATGATGTGACATCTTCGCGGTGAGCGAAGGAGGCGCTTCGCGCCAGGACGGCTGTCTTGCGTAGGTCACGTGGCGAAGCTACGTGACATCTTCGAGCCGCGCATTGTCACGTAGCCGCTGCGTGCCAACGTGACCTACGACGTAGGCGGGTCACGACCGCCCTACGTGTCTTGCAGGTCCGGGATCAATCCGTCGATAGCATCCGCATATCGGGTCGCCACGTCGCTACGCGCCGCCACCGCGGCGCGAGCCCGCTCGCCCAGGGCGGCGCGGCGTGCGGGCTGGTTCAGCAGGTCGCGGAAGCAGGCGGCCAGCGCCGCGGTGTCATGTACCTGCACCGCCCCATTTTCCTGCAACAGCAGGCGCGCCTCCTCGGCGAAGTTCTCCATGTGCGGCCCGAATACCACGGCCCTGCCAAGCCGTGCCGGTTCGAGCACGTTGTGGCCGCCCTTGGGTACCAGCGAGCCGCCCATGTAAACCAGTTCCGCGCCCGCCATGAAGCCTTGCAGTTCACCGAAGGTATCCGCCACGTAGACCCGGGTGTGCTCGGTGACCTCGTCGCCGCGACTGCGCACGGCCACGGAAGGCGTTGCCTGTTTCAGGTCTGCGAGCACCTCATGCAGGCGTTTCGGATGGCGCGGGGCGATGACCAACAGGTGTTCGGCACCGCTCTGCCGCCACGCCTCCATCACCCGGGTCTCCTCATCCTCCCGTGTGGAGGCGGCGAGCACATAAGGCCTGCCCAGCGCTATCGGGGTCACCGTGGTATCCACGGGGGCGGCGAATTTCAGGTTGCCGAGCACCTGGACCTTGGCTGGGGATGCGCCGAGGGCGAGGAAGCCGTCACGATCTTCGGGCGAGCGCGCCAGCACCGCCTCCACGTGTGCGAGGCAGCCCGCGTAAAGCCTGCGCAGCCACAGCGGTGCGTGCAGTGTGCGTGCCGAAACGCGGCCGTTGACGATGACCACGGGCACGGCGCTCTCGGCACAAGCGGCATACAGGTTCGGCCACAGTTCCGTCTCTACCATGAGGCCGCAGCATGGGCGATAGGCGGCCAGGAAGCGTCGTACGGCGGCGGGGCGATCGAACGGCAGATAGGCGTGGGCGAGGCTGTCATGCACATGGCTTCGCGCCAGGGCACCGCCCGTGGGGGTGGCCGTGGTGAGCAGTACAGGCCTGTGCGGATGGTGCCGCTGCAGTTCGGTGATGAGGGGAAGTGCGGCATTCACTTCACCCACGGAGGCTGCATGCACCCACACGGGTTTGTGTGTTGCACCACCCGTGGCGGGAAATCCCAACCGCTCGCCGACGAAACGCCCGTCGCGGTGCCGCCATCCGAGCCAGGCCGTATAGCCCGCCACCAGCGGGGATAGCGCCGTGACCAGCAGCCGGTAGGCGAACAGGGACGAACGCGGCGTAGCGGTCATTTGGGATAGATGGGCGGTTCGCCGCGGGGGCGTGTCTTGAACCGCTTGTGCAACCACAGGTACTGCTCGGGGGTGCGCCGCACCTGCGCTTCGATGGCGCGGTTGATGGTGGTGGCATCACGCACGTCGTCCCCGCTCGGGAAGTCCGCCAGCGGTGCACCCACCCGGATCAGGTAACCGGCCTCACCCGGCAGACGCTCGGAGTAGAAAGGCAGCACCGGTGCGCCCGCGAGTCGTGCGAGACGTGCGGTGGTGGTGAGTGTGGCGGTGGGTACGCCGAAGAACGGTGCGAACACCGAGCGGTGGCGGCCGAAATCCTGATCGGGCGCATACCACACCACCTTGCCCTGCCTGAGCACCCGCACCAGCGCGCGCAGATCGAGGTTGTCGAGAATGCCCTCGTAGACACGCCGCCGGCCCGCCGCCATGGCGGCATCGTAAAGCGGATTACGGGCATGCTTGTACACCGGATAGACGTCGCGCCGGTGCAGGCCCATGAGGCGGCCGCTGAGCTCGATGGTGGTGTAATGACCGCCCAGCAGGATGGCGCCTTTGCCCTTGGCGAGGGCCGTTTCCAGGTGTTCGAGCCCCTCGATGCGCTGCATGGCCCTCAGGCGCTCGTTATCGGCCCACCAGGCCAGACCCATCTCGAAAATGGCCATGGCCGCGGAGACGAAAGACTCGTGCACGATGTGTTCACGCTGCGCGGGCTCCAGCTCCGGAAAGCACAGGTCGACATTGATGTGCGCCACACGACGACGCTCGCGTGCCAACCCATACATCAGGCGGCCGATCACCCGGGCCAGGCGGAGTTGCCAGCGCGAGGGCAGTGCACCGCCCACGCGTACCAGTGCCAAACCCAGCCAGGTGGGCCAGTGGCGAGGGGCGAGAAACTGGCTGGGACGGAAGGTTTCGGTCATGGGCGACAGGACGTGAAAGCGCGCAATTCTATCAGGAGCATTCCTGGCGGTGTTCGCTGTCGCCGGAGCTGGCCGCGCCTCCGCGCCCTCTGCGTTACACCCCCTGGAGGGCTTACGCCGATGGCAGGGCCACACCACGGCGTGCCGCCATGCGTGCCCCCAACTCACGCAGGTCCTCGGGCGAGAGCGCTTCCGCTGCGCGCGGCAGCAAGTGCTCGTTCTCCTTGGCGGCGTGCGCCTGATAGCCGGCGATGAAAGCGGCCACCACCCGTGCGAAGGTCGCAGCGTCGGCCATGGCTTGCTCCGGCTCGGCCAACAACGGCGTCAGCGCCTGCCAGTGGCGCGACAGGCCCTCGTGTTCGCGTTCCAGTTCCTGTATGAGCGGGATCAGCGCGGGTGCGACGGTGTTGAGCCGCGGGAACAGATCCTGCTCCTCGTCCGCGTGGTGATGCTGTGCGGCGGTCGCAAAATAACGGTGCACGCGCGCCATGGCTTCGCGTGCCTCCGCGTCGGCGCCGTGGCGGGCCAGATGCGGCACCAGGCGCTCCAGGGTGGCGCAGTGGGCCAGGATGCGGCCGTGACAGGCGCGCAGCAGGCCGACGGGGTCGGAGAAATCAGGTGCAGCGGCAGGGAAGGGAGAAATCATTTGATGAGGGCGCTCACGGCCTTGAATTGGGTATGGGAGGCATCGCGCAGCCACTCGAACAGCACCGACTCGGTGTTGGTCACGGTGACCCCGGCCTGGCGCAGGCGGGCCATGGCGTTGTCCCGGTTGGCTGGGTCGCGGCTGCTTACCGCGTCCTCCACCACGAATACCTCGTGACCCGCGGCATGCAGTTCAAGGGCCGTTTGCAGCACGCAGACATGGGCCTCCATGCCGGCAACGACCACCTGCCGGCGGCCATGCCCCGCGAGCGCCTCGCGAAAGCGGGTCTCGCCGCTGCAGGCGAAACAGGTCTTCTCCACGACGGCTGCTGCGGCGGGAAACGTTTCCGCCAGCGCCGGCTCCGTGTGCCCGAGGCCCTTGGGATATTGCTCCGACACGATCACCGGCACCTGCAAGAGATCGGCCCCACGCAGCAACGCGGCACCCTGGCGCAGCACACGCGCCCGATCCGCATCGGGCATGGCCGCGGCCAGGCGCACCTGGACGTCGACGAGGATCAGCAGGCTCTGGTCGGCGGAAAGCAGCAGCGGGTTATCTTGGGACATGGTCACCTCTGTTGGAGGAAGTCCGCAAATGAACTAAACGCAAATGACCGCGACATGGGGCGGGGCCCGTGCCCGCCGCTTTCAACCCAGATCCACGGAGAATCGGAGGCTTTCTTTTTCTCCGTGGTGCCTTCCCAATTACGGCGCGTTACCCGTCAGCCAGGCGTTCACCAAGGCCACATCCTCGGGCATGAGGGTGCCGGCGGCCTGCTTGAGCTGCAGGGTGGAGAGCACGTAGTTGTAGCGTGCACTGGCGTATTCGCTCTGCGCGGAATAGAGCTGCTGCTGGGCATCCAGCACGTCCACGGCGGTGCGGGTGCCCACTTCATAGCCCGCCTGGGTGGCGTCGAGGGCCGTCTGGGCCGAGATTACCGCCTGGCGCAGGGCCTCCACCTGGCTGATGCCCGCCTGCACGCGGTTGTAGGCGTCACGGGTCTGCCGCACGGTGGCGCGACGCTGTTGGTCGAGCTGTGCCAGGGCCTGCTGGTGCTGGAACTCGGCCTGGCGGGTGCGGGCGCTGATCAGCCCCCCCTGGTAGAAGGGGAAGTTCAGGTTGATGCCCACGACACTGTTGTCCACTTCGGTGGTCGGCCCCGTGTCGCGCTCGGTGCGGCCTACCCTGGCGGTCAGGTCGAGGGTGGGATAGCGCTGGGCGCGCTGGATACGGATCTGGTCGCGCTGCACCCGGCTGAAGGCCTCGGCGGCCAGCAGCTGCAGGTTCTGCTCCATGGCGGTGCTGACCCAGTTATCCACGTTGGCGGGCTCGGGTACCACCAGCGGTATCTCGCCCAGCTTGGCCAGGGACTCGTATTCCTCACCGGTGAGCTCGCGCAGCTGCTCGCTGGCGGTAATCAGCTGGTTGCGTGCGGCGATCTCCTGGGAGACGGAGAGGTCGTAGCGTGCCTGCGCCTCGCGCACATCGGTGATGGCGGTCAGGCCCACCTCGAAGCGCTGGCGGGTCTGGCGCAACTGCTGTTCGAAGGCGGTACGCTGGGCCTCGGTGAAGCGCAGGTTGTCCTCGGCGGCAAGCACCCCGAAGTAGGCGTTGGCGGCACGCACGATGAGGTCCTGTTGGGCCGCGGTGTACTGGACGTCGGCCTGGGCGATGCTGGCGTCCGCCTGGCTCAGCTGCGCGAAGTAATCGTGGTGATAGATGGGCTGGATGAGGCTCAGGTTGTATTCGGTGGTGTCGGTGTCTACCGAACCCGTGTCCAGGGCGGGGTTGTCGCTCTGGGTATCGGTCGAGGCCTGACTGTAGAGTGCACCCGCACTCAGCTTGGGCATCAGATTGGAGCGTGCCAGGGGGCGGGCCTGGAGCGCTGCACCATAGGCAGCGGCGGCATTGGCGATCTGCGGATCGGCCTCCTGGGCGCGGCGGTATATGTCGAGGAGATCGGCTGCCCCGGCCGGCACCGAGAGGGCCAACATCAGGGCGGAGGCAAGCAGGTTATTGCGCATCTTCATACGGTTTCATTCCCTATCCACAGGGCTGACCGATCGGTCAGTAAATTAATGAACGCTAATATACGGCCCGGCCGTCCTACATTCAACGGCATTAACTATGCAGGAATAATCCCGTCTTGCCCGAAACTAACTCAAAAAACGAAGCGCTGAGGCCGTGGGGCATGCACCAGGGCAGGCAGCAGGGTCTCGAACAGTCCTTCACTGCGCCACTCGTTGTCTGTCATGCGGGTGATGAGGATAGCCTCCATGGTCGGCGCCTCGCCCACGATCACGAACAGCCGCCCGCCCACTGCCAGGCTTTCACGGATGCGCTGGAAACCATCGGTGAGCAGGGGCAGGGACCCGGTGATGGCGATCGCGTCATAGGGCTCGTGGGCATCCCAGCCGTTGACGGCATTGCCCGTCTCCAGGGTGACGTTGCGGATACCGTGGCTGGCCAGTCGCTGGCGCGCGGCGGTGGTGAACTCGGGTTGAAGGTCTACCGAGTAAACGTGGCCTTCGTGCGCGAGCCGGGCCAGCAGGGCGGTGGTGTAGCCGGTGCCGGTGCCGACCTCGAGCACACGGTCGTGGGGCTGGATGTCCAGCGCCTGCAGCATGCGGCCGACCAGTTTCGGCGCCATGAGAACCTGCTCATGGCCAATGGGCAACTCCAGGTCGGTGTAGGCGACGTTGCGGTACTCGGCGGGGACGAAGTCCTCGCGCGGGACGTGTTGCATGGCGTCGAGCACACGGTCGTCCAAGACGTCCCAGGGGCGTACCTGCTGGGCGATCATATTGCGTCGCGCCAGTTCGAAATTGACATCGGGCATGAGGTTCTGCATGTGTATAAACCCGGTTAGGTGGTGCAAGGTTAAGCGCTTTGAGGCGGTCAGGCAAGGCACGACGGCTGTTCCCAATGCGAAGAAATGCAAGCATTACTGCCTGTTTTTCAGGCTTTTTCCACCATTCCGGGCGCTTGCGTATCCGAGCACCATACTATACTTTACGGCCGAACCAGCTAGGGGTGCCCAGGCCTGCGGCCTCGGCTGAGAAAGACCCTTCGAACCTGAACCGGTTAGCACCGGCGTAGGGAAGCGGTGTTGCACCTGTTTGCGCGCCCTTCTCGCCGCCTCTGACCGAACACTAGAGGTGTGCCGATGAGCGCCAATCCCGAACCCTTCCTCAGCGCGACCGCCCAGGTCGACGCGGGCTCCGTCCAGCCGTTTCCTGCCTCGCGCAAGATCTACGTCGAGGGTTCGCGTCCGGATATCCGCGTGCCTATGCGCGAGATCACCCTGACCGATACGGTCACCGAGGCCGGCCGCGAGAAGAACCTGCCGCTCACGGTGTACGACACCTCGGGGCCGTACACCGATCCGGACGTCACCATCGACATCCGCGCGGGCCTGGCCGATATCCGTTCACGCTGGATCGAGGAGCGCGGCGACACGGAAGTTCTCGACCGTCTCACCTCCGATTACGGGCGTATGCGCGAGGCCGATGCCGCCCTCGACAGCCTGCGCTTCGTGGGCCACCGGCGCCAGCCGCGCCGTGCCAAGGCGGGCATGAACGTGACCCAGATGCACTACGCGAAGCAGGGCATCATCACGCCAGAGATGGAGTTCATCGCCATCCGCGAAAACCTGCGCCTGGAGATGTACCGCGATTTCCTCAAGGAGCAGCACCCGGGTGAGAGCTTCGGCGCCAGCCTGCCGAAGGAGATCACCCCCGAATTCGTGCGCGCCGAGGTGGCTCGCGGCCGTGCCGTCATCCCGGCCAACATCAATCACGTGGAACTGGAGCCGGCCATCATCGGCCGCAACTTCCTGGTGAAGATCAACGGCAACCTGGGCAATTCCGCGTTGGGTTCCTCCATCGAGGAGGAAGTGGCCAAGATGACCTGGGGTATCCGCTGGGGCGCGGACACCATCATGGACCTGTCCACGGGCAAGAACATCCACGAGACCCGCGAGTGGATCATCCGCAACGCCCCCGTGCCCATCGGCACCGTGCCTATCTACCAGGCGCTTGAAAAGGTCGGCGGCAAGGCCGAAGACCTCACCTGGGAGATCATGCGCGACACGCTCATCGAACAGGCCGAGCAGGGCGTGGACTATTTCACCATCCACGCCGGTGTGCTGCTGCGTTACGTGCCGCTCACCGCCAGGCGCCTCACCGGCATCGTCTCCCGCGGCGGCTCCATCATGGCCAAGTGGTGCCTGGCCCACCACCAGGAGAATTTCCTCTATACCCACTTCGAGGAAATCTGCGAAATCATGAAGGCCTACGACGTGAGCTTCTCCCTGGGCGACGGCCTGCGCCCCGGCTCCGTTTATGATGCCAACGACGCGGCCCAGTTCGGTGAACTGGAAACCCTCGGCGAGCTCACCAGGATCGCCTGGAAGCACGATGTGCAGACCATGATCGAAGGGCCGGGCCACGTGCCCATGCACATGATCAAGGAGAACATGGACAAGCAACTGCACGAGTGCGGCGAGGCGCCGTTCTACACCTTGGGCCCCCTCACCACCGACATCGCGCCGGGCTACGACCACATCACCTCCGCCATCGGCGCGGCCATGATCGGCTGGTACGGCACCGCCATGCTCTGCTACGTCACGCCCAAGGAACACCTGGGCCTGCCCAACCGCGATGAC